>LQAG01000004.1_pt1 | contig 191868 bp, 252 predicted proteins | sample 1535801 | NCBI WGS metagenome assembly LQAG01 (sample SAMN04331584, study PRJNA305678) | bioreactor metagenome | isolation source: bioreactor_3 inoculated with Wadden Sea sediment 1st replicate of a... | place: Germany:Bremen
AAGTTCTCTACCGAAGAACTTCCCGTCGACATTTGAAACAATCCGCCTAAGGCGGAATCGTGTGTGTGGAACACACACTTGTTCTATGCTGCATTTCGTTCTTTATATGATAGAATGGAATAAACATGTAAAGAAGGCACCGTGATTAGAAGGAGATCTTATGAAACTTGCAAGACTGCTGGGGATAACCATGAGTCTGTTGACTCATGAAAGAATAACAGCCCAGAAATTCGCTGATAAATACGAAGTGTCAACCCGGACAATCATGAGGGACATGGAGGAACTTTCCATGGCAGGAATCCCTATCGTTTCCATACAGGGGAACGCCGGCGGATTCAGCATCATGGAGAATTTCAAACTCGAGCGCAACTTTCTCACTGTTGATGAGATGGCAATTCTGAGAAGTGTCCTTGAAGGGTTCAGAGACTCGGTTCTTGATGAAGAATCCAATATCATTCTGGATAAACTGGCTTCGGTTAAAGAGAGCAGCATGAATATGACAGATACCGATGAGATGTATGATATTGTCATGGACTTCAGCGGATGGGCTGATCCCATTCATCTGAAAAACATGGTTCAAACGCTGAAGAGAAACATTGAATCCAACGGGGTTGTTGAAATCCAATACTTCAATAACAACGGTTATGAAACGAGACGTTTTATCCACCCCCATCGATTGCTTTTGAAGAACAGTGCATGGTATCTGCAGGCGTACTGTGAGAGAGCTGAGGCTTTTCGTATCTTCAAATTGGCAAGAATCAAAGTGGTTCTTGAAACGGAGCGGACGTTTGTTAAGAAGACTGTCGATGTTCCCAGGGGGCCGCTTTTTGGGCGATAATGGGAAGGCAGAGAAGATAATCCTGAAATTCAAGAAGGAAGCATTTAGCCGCCTGTTCGATTTTTTTAGCAGGGAGTCGATGACTTTTTTGGAGAATGGGGAGACCATTGTCAATGTCAGCTACCCTATTGACGAGTGGATTTATTTCGTTGTCTTTTCATTCAACACTCATGTAGAGGTCATTGAACCTCTGCATCTGCGAGAAGGGGTGAGGAAACGGATCATGGAAATGGAAGCAATCTACAGATAAGTATCCTGGAATGATGATTAATATGGATTTAGTTTTCAAACATGACAGTATGTTGTCATATTGGTCCTGCTAAAATTGAAGTATCAAAGGAGGATGAAATTATGAAAATCTGTCAAAGCTGCGGAATGCCAATGCAAACCGAGGAAGTCTATGGAAACAATGCCGACGGAACGAAAAACGATGAGTATTGTGTCTACTGTTTTCCTAAAGGTGAGTTCGTTGATCCGAATGCGACCCTTGAGGAAATGATTGAAACCTGTGTTCCGTTTATGGTACAGCAGGGTGTATCAGAAGAGAAAGCAAGAGAGGAACTGAATGCGGTATTACCTGGATTGAAGCGCTGGAAGTAATAGAACACCGATAATATCACCTGTGAATGAAGGGCAGTATTTTTTGCTTACGAGGAACGGTGTTCACAAATGCGTATTCTTCCTGTCTCTTGTGCATAACCGCCAGATCATCCTTTTTGACGGGACAACTGCGTCAAAGACTGGGATTATTACGAACATTGACTGCATTCCATCGGATATAGTGACATTCTTGCATGCGTTGGCAGCGGAAGGATATGAGACGGTCCTGTGTGGCAGGATGCATTCCTTGGCCCGGACCAACCTATTGACGATGAAGCGGTCAAAGAAAGGCTGATGAAGGAAATGGTCACACATATGATGAGCCATGATACTCCGATAGAGCAGTTCACGAGATTCGGACTAAGTCGATGTGGATGATAGGGTTCGGATCGTTTAATCCCCATTTCTTGCAGTTCATCGAACATTTGAGGGATGGGCTTGAAAGGGTATACTATGGAGTTGAAAGTCCTGCAGATGCTATGAACGCTGCTGCGGAGAAGTACATATCGGAAATTGGTGCCACAGAAGAATGAGATTCTGAGTTGAACCGCAAATTCGCTGACGCGATTTTGCGGTTTCTTTTACGGGAACCTATAACGGTACAGATTTCATGAAGCAGAAGAAAGAGGAAATTGACAATCATATTGGTTGGTGATATTGTTTTTTATATAACAGACAGAAGCTGCTCACTCGACGTTGTCAAGAAGGTAGCCGTAGCCACTGGATTCCATGTCATCACGGTGGATGAACCGTATGGATGCACTGTTGATGCAGTAACGGAGTCCGCCGGTTTTGGCCGGACCGTCGTCAAAAACATGACCGAGGTGGGAGTCACCGGTCCTTGAACGTACTTCGATGCGGACCGTCTGCAATGATTTATCTTCGTTCATTATGATCACGTCATCGCTGATAGGTCGTGTAAAGCTTGGCCAGCCTGTGAAGGACATATATTTGTCACTGGATGAGAACAGTGGCTCACCGGTTACGATATCCACATAGATACCGGGCTGATAGTGGTCATAGTATTCATTCTCAAAGGAATATTCGGTCTGGTTGTTCTGCGTCACGTCGTATTGAAGGTCGGTGAGCATATCCCTGATCTCGTTCTCACTGGGTTTAGGATAATCAAGGGGATTGATGTCATCAGGGCCAGTTGAAAGCTGTTTTGGTTTGCCGCTGCAGCCGGTAACAACTATTATGAGAGCAATGATGAGCATCAATGCAATTGTTTTTACTTTGTATAGGATTTCAATCATCGGTTACACCTCTCTTTTGCAGAATAGTCTATATTTCAATTATAATACGAGACAAGGGAAAACAACATTGAAAATGATAATGACTTTCTTTAAAAATTAGTTATTATGCAATTATGAAATTAGAGTAAATAGGATAAGAAGAATCTCAATAAGAAAGGGAACAAGTCGTGACTGTAATAGAGGAGATTGAAAGAAGCTACAGCGACTTCAAGTCGATTCAGGAATCGTGGCATCGGAAGGAATCTTACGGCAGTGCTATGCCAGGAAGCGAAGAGACTCGGGTAAAATTTAAGAGAGTGAAAGAAAATTCCGTTAAGTGTATGATTGAGGCATAAACACAGATTCTTCGGGGAGGTGCAGTATGTTAACTTCAGTATCTGAAACAGCCATTATCACATTAAGGTCCAGAGCAGCAGAAACGCAGATGCGAGAAAAATTGATATCCGATGAGATGGCAGTGGTATGCTATCAAAGACTCATGGATTTCCTGGATGATGTTGATAGAAAAAGAATAGAGGACCAGAAGCTTCCTAGAACACTGTCCAGTCATCTTGCATTGAGAGGACGCAAATATGACAAGATGACAACAAATTTCCTGTCACGGCATCCTGACGGTATGATTGTCAGTCTGGGGAGCGGTTTCGATACAAGGTATTTCAGGATGAATCTTAACCCGTCCCAATATTTGGAACTTGACCTGCCTGAAGTTGTTGAGCTCAAGAAAGAGCTGATCGGGGATGCGATGGATTATCGGATGATCGGCAAATCCGTTTTAGACTATACATGGATTGATGATATCACGGATACCACTGGGAAAGAAGTGCTTTTCATCATGGAAGGGCTTCTGATGTACTTGGATGAGAAGGACGTGAGGACGCTGATCGACCGGATCTGTGGTTCGTTCAGCCAATCTGAAATGATCATCGAGCTTATCAACAAGAAGTATACCCAAGGTCTATACAGGAAAATGGCCGTAAGGAAGATGAAAAAATCCGCAGGAAGCGATGCGGGTGAAGCAATGAACTTTGGTTTGTCTGATGGCAAGGATATTGAAGCATTCAACAGCAAGTTGAAGCTGTTGGGCAATGGTCTTATTTTGAAGATCCTGACATCATCCCGAAGTTTCTTGGTATGTTCGGAAATTTCCGTATGTTCAGCAGATCCCAGTGGACCATTCATGTGGGGATTGAGTAAAGATGAAGGAGAACTTTATGAGTATTAAATCATCTATGATCATGGTCATATTGAGCTTTGTAATGATCGTTTCGACATCCTGTTCCAGTGAGAAAGAACAGATTGTCATATATACATCTGTGGACCAGGTTTTTAGCGAGCCAATATTGAAGGCCTTTCAGGATGAGACAGGAATAGAAGTCCTGGCTGTCTATGATGTTGAAGCCAGCAAGTCGACAGGATTGGCAAATCGGCTGGTGGCTGAAAGGATTCACCCCGGGCTGATGTCTATTGGAGCGGCGAGTTCGTCCAAACCATGATGTTGAAGGATGAAGGTGTATTGGCCGGCTATCATTCTCCGAACGCCGAGGATATACCTGTATATGCAAAAGATGCTGAAGGATTCTGGACTGCTTTCGGCGGTCGGGCAAGAGTCCTGCTGGTCAATACAGACTTGATGGATATACAGGATTATCCATCATCACTGACGGATCTTCTTGATGATAGATACCCGGGAGCAGAAATGGGCTTGGCATATCCATTGTTCGGGACCACCTCCAATCATGTGGCTGCTTTGTACTCCGTTTGGGGTAGAGAACAGGCACTGGCATTTTTAAGGCATTGGTTCATAAAGATGTTGCAGTAGTCGACGGCAATTCAGTTGTCAGGGATATGGTTGCCGATGGCAGACTCCATATGGGACTGACAGATACCGATGATGCATTAGGTGCCGTTAGAGATGGAGCACCGGTTGAGCTGGTTTTCCTTGACCAGGAAGAGGATGGACTGGGAACCCTGGTTGTTCCCAATACGGTATCCTTGATTCAGGGTGGACCGAATCCGGAAAACGGTCAGCAATTGATTGATTATCTTCTGTCGGCTGAAACTGAAAAAGTATTGTCGGAGATAGGTTGGTTTGAGATAAGCTTAAGGAATAACGGTCATATGGAATCCCAATTGCTTGATGGTTTGGCAGCCATGGCTGTTAGCTATGAAGACGTATACAGGCAACTGGAGATCTCATCTGCCGATATGAGAGAGGTGTTTCTTCGTTGACCCATGGCACTAGGACAGAGAATCTTTTAATCACATTCCTTGTAATACTCGCGGGGATTATCATGTTGTTTCCTGTTGGGATACTCACGATAATGGGAGTCGGGTTTGGCATGGAAAATCCGGAGGTATTCAGGGAAATTCTATCTGACAGAGCTTTGACATTGCTCACAAGAACGATCACCCATGCTTGTTTGGTTGCGATAAGCGCGACAGTCATGGGATTGATATGCGGTCTTGCTGTTTGGAATATCAAAGGGATTCCGGCAACGTGGAGTCTGTATACCATATTGGTGTTGATCCTTATTCCTTCCTACATTCATGCCCAGTCCTGGATATTCCTGGTAGACAGGATCAATGAAACTTTCACCGGCTATGATTTCAACGGTTTTTATGCCAGTTGGTTCGTTCTTGTCATGGCATATTTACCCTATGTGATCGGACTGACGCTTATCGGACTATACTCGATGGATAAGGAGCTGATAGAAAACGGGAAGCTGTACGGTGGTCCGTTGAGAGTCGCAGCAAGCACTATCATACCCCAGTGCTATTCCTTGCTTGTAACTGCATTCAATATCGTTTTCATACTGAATCTGGTGGACTACACGATTCCGTCCCTTTTTGGCATCCGTGTCTATCCGATGCAGATTTATGCACGTTTCAGTGCTGAACCCAATCCGGGTCTGGCGTTCATAGACTCACTGCCACTTCTCATTATTGGCGGATCCATCCTGTATTTGACCTATAAAAAGGCCCTGTCATTCAGTATTGATATGCATGGCTGGGGTGACAAAAGGGCAGGCAATGACTTGGAGTTCTCAAATTCGTTTATGTTTAACGGATTAATGATCATCGGCATTGTCGTTCTATTGTTTCAGATATTCGTTCCTGTCATCAATCTGGTCATTGAAGCGGATTCCATGACCGCACTGATACAATCCAGGACTGAATTGATGCATACGCTGACCGCTTCCTTTTTGGCTGCTATAACAGGTACAATACTGGCACTTGGCTTATCTGAAGCCATGGTTAAATCACATGCCATGCGTCGGATTGTTTCCCCTGTTCTCATGTTCACGTACATTATGCCTGCACCATTGATCGGTATCGGGTTGAATATTTTCGGAAGGATTATCGGCGATGCTATCAGTAATTCGATTGTCATTATTGCCCTGGCTGGAATCATCCGTTTCTTGCCGATTGCAACTGCGCTAATGTACGTACAGTACATTGCATTGGATTCGTCGGTCTTAGATGCGGGACGGTTATTCATGAGCAATTATCTGGAGTATCAGTTTAAGGTGAAGATGCCCTTGCTTGCAGGAGGCTTGATGGGAAGTGCAGGCATACTGTTTGCATTGACCGCAGGTGAATTGGGTGCGACACTGATGGTTGCACCTCCAGGTAAAGGAACACTCACAATAAAGATATTCAATTATCTGCATTATGGTGCTTCGGGAACCGTTGCAAGTCTTTGTCTGGCTCTCTTTGTCATCATCATGATTCCAGGTATCGGATTCGCAGTCAGGAAGTTGATGGGGCAATCAAAAACCGAATAAGATACGGAGTAAAGAAGAAAGGAAAAACACGATGCAAGTGTTTAGGAACATCACAAAGACAGGTGCAGTTCAACTCTTTGTACTGATACTTCTTTTTATCGTCACTGGTCGTTTCATGTATTTGGAATATACCAGATCAAGAGAAAATGACCCGCGGTATGACGAGCTGACAACCTTCTTCAATAAGATGGATATCTCATCAATGGTCATTGCAGACGGACACCTCATAGCGGGGGGCAAAGACGGGGTGGTCGCTTTGGACACTGCCAGCCTTGAGGAAGTGGAGCTGAACGGTCCGCGTCTGCGCTATGTCAGGGCAATCATTGAGGATTCATCAGGAAGAATATGGATCGGACATGAAGATGGACTCACGATGTTTGACAATGACCGATTCCTTACATACACGACCGATGAAGGACTTCCGGACAACCGTGTCTGTGCGATCGCTGAGAATAAGGCTGGACAGTTGATTGTAGGGACACATCGGGGAGCGTCATATTGGGATGAAAGAATGACAGTCAGTGTGCAAGATGGACTGACCACCGATTACGTCAATGTCATATTCGTGGATGATTCGGATAATACGTGGTTTGGATCCTATCTCTACAAAGAGGGTGGTGTGAGCATCTTCAGCGGGAGTGAGCCTGTCAAACATCTATATGTAAAAGACGGTCTGCTGCACAGCCATATCACTTCGGTGATACAAGATGACAATGGAAAGATATGGGTAGGCACCGGCTTCATGGATGAAGGTGGTGCCAGCATTTACGAGAGGGTTGGAACGGAGCTGATACTGCGCGGCCAGCTGACCAAATCGGACGGTCTTGCTGGTGAAAAAGTACGCTCGCTTTTTCAGGATTCGAGAGGGATCATTTGGATTGGATCTGAGTATGACGGTATTGCGCTGTTTCAATATTCGACGAACGTTGAAGAGGGAATCATCCGGGACACACTGACTGTGGAAAAGGGTATGTCGCACAATGAAGTGAAAACCATAGCCGAGGATCATGAAGGGAACATCTGGCTTGGTACGAAAGCAGGAATAACCTTTGTTGACAATGCATTGATGGAGGAAATGGAATGAAAGAACCGGTGGGAGGAACAGGCCATGTCAGGTGTTTTGTCCATGGTGCGTGGGAAACTTCATTTGATTATTATATAGTTGAAGTATATACTGGATAGTGATAGCGTAACTCATAAAATTATTATAAAAGGGAGTGTTGTTATGAAGGCATACATTGGATTGGATATCGGAGGCACGAAGATTTTGGGAGCACTCTACAACAAATCACATGTCGCAGTAAAAAAGGTCAAGAAGAAGAGCAAGGCCGCAGAAGGCATCGATGCAGTGACAAAGCAGATTTTCAATGTGATTGACAGTCTTTTGAAGGAGTCTGATATTGAATTGATGGGGATTGGAGCCGGATCACCGGGGATTGTTGTCAATGAATCGACAATCACTTTCAGTCCGAATATGCCCTTTGATAACTTCGATTTAGGTGCTGTCATCAAGAAACGATATAAAGTGCCCTTTGTTCTCGGCAATGACGTTAATGTCGCGATGTTTGGTGAATGGAAAGCGTCTAATATCGTAGATGCTAAAAATGTGCTTGGTCTGTTTGTCGGTACAGGTGTTGGAGGCGCAATAATCATGGATGAAAAGCTCTACACCGGACAGGGCGGCGCTGGAGAACTGGGCCATATGATACTGAATCCGGGTGGAATCACATGCGGCTGCGGATCCCATGGTTGCCTTGAAGCCTATGCATCCAAGACGGGAATCCAAAAAGCCATAGTTGCAGGTATCAGAAAAGGACGAAAATCGGTTCTTGAAGAGTATTTGGAACAAGACGGAGCGATCATTAAGAGTTCAAGTTTGGAAAAAGCTCTAAAAGAGGGGGATTCCCTGGCCGTTGATGTTATCGATGATGCAGCATATTACTTGGGCATAGCTGTAGCGAACCTAGTCAATATTTTCCATCCTGATCTGGTCATCATGGGTGGTGGAGTGATGGAATCGATAGGGGAAACTTTCCTGCCGAAGGTGTTGAAGGAGGCCAAGCGCCACGCAATGACAGGACTTCTTGATGATGTTCGTTTCGAATTGTCTCATCTGAGCGATGATGCCGGAATCTTTGGTGCATACCAGTTGATACTGGATAAGATAGCTAAATGATATTTCTTATGATAGAATTGTTAGAAGTGCTTGTAAGCACAATCTGATAAAACATGATAAAGGAGAGAACATGGAATTGAATGTGAAACCGGGTCTTTCAGCGACAGTCACTAAAACGGTGACACCTGAGATGACAGCAAGGATAGTAGGAAGCGGTGAGGTGGATGTTTTGCGACGCCGATGATGATAGCACTGATGGAACAGGCGGCATACACGGCCGTCGGAGAGTACCTCCCGAGGGGCATACGACAGTGGGTACACATATGGACAGCACCCATTTGGCTGCGACACCGGTGGGTATGGAAGTCAGGGCAGAGGCTAAACTTTTGGAAGTGGATGGCAAGAAACTGGTTTTCAGTGTTGAAGCCTATGATGAGAAGGACTGCATCGGCAAGGGTGTTCATACCAGATTTATCGTCAACAGTGGAAGGTTCATGCAAAGGCGGCAGAAAAGTCAGTATAGAGCCTCTAGATACAGATGTGAGTAAATCGTTAAAAAAGAGAAAGACTATCCTATACAGATGATCTTTCTCTTTTGTTATTCGGGATGTTGATTCGAATTTCGGAATGTCATATATCGTTTGCCGTCACATTGGATGAGTTCAAGACCGACTTCTTCGGCGATGTGCTGCATGGTTTTTTCAGTGAAGAAGGAGATATGACTCATATCCCGCATATAGTGCCAGTTCATGAAAAAATCATCGTCCTTGCGATGAAACTGCGTCATCATGGACAGGATGCCGTCTTCTTTCAGTATGCTCTTGAAATAGGACAGCGTTTCAATCGGATTCTCGATGTGTTCAATGACTTCGGTGCAGGTGATGAAATCGTACCTCTTGTTCCCATCAAGAGCAATATCATGATAGTACAGGTCATAAATATCCATCTGATGGTTGTAACGCTTGTTCAGAAGTGTAGACAGTACGGGAGATGGGCCGCTGCCGTAATCCAGCCCGCATGCATCGTTGGATATATAAGGTAAGAGACTTGCATTCAGGAATCTCTCAAAATATGCGATATAGCGTTCATCCTCATATGAGTTCTCATGTCGGTCGTAGATTTCCTTCTCTTCTTCCGATGAAATGCGGTCACTTGAATCCTTGTACAGGAATTCGCAGTGAGAACAGTAGTGGAAGTGAATGTCGAAGGATTTTTGGTGGATGCTTCTTGTTGAATGGTTACACAGTGGACATTTATTCATGATAACTCCGTTCTTTGTCATAGGTTGCGTAGTTGACATAATATCACAATTCGGAGATTTTTACAAATGGATGATGAGGCATCACTTGTTGAAATGGTTTGTTGAATCTGATAACATGATTTCATAAGGGAAGAGATATAGGGAATTGATGCGCAGGTAAATGTGTGGTCTATGATGTTTGATGGAGTGGAGTGATGAAGTGTGGAGATGAAGTCCTTGCTGATGAGTGTGAATGAGCTGAATGATGAAGCCTTTGAACGTATGTACCGGATCATGGTGCAATACTATGAGAACATTGAATATGAGAAGTTTATGAAGGATATGCGGGACAAGGATTATGTACTCATACTGATAGATGAAAACGAGCTCGTAGGATTACGACGGTTCAGCTGATGGCATTCACTGTTGACGGCAAGGACGTTCTGGGTGTGTTTTCTGGCAATACGATCGTGGATAGGGATTATAGCTTTCAGCTTGAGCTGCAGCGCGGATTTGCCCGCTTCATCAAGGCACTGATGGCTGAAGAGAAAGACAGGGAAATCTATTGGTTCCTGATCTGCAAAGGATTCAAGACCTATCGTTATCTGTCCATGTACTTCAATGAGTATTATCCGAATCATAGGAAAGACACCCCGCCTTTTGAGAAGCGGATCATGGATACCTATGCTTCGGCAAAATACGGTGATCTGTATGACAGAGAAAGCGGTATTGTCATCAATGACGGTTACAATGATTACCTGAAAGAAGGGGTAGCACCCATCGATGAAAAGGCAAGGAAAAACAAGGAGGTCATCTTCTTTGAGAAATCCAATCCGGGTCATCGGCGTGGCGATGAGCTGGTCTGTCTGGCGAAATTCGATGAGGGCAATCTCAAATCAGGTTTTCAACGGATGTTGGATGACGGATGAATGGACTTTGAATAGGATTTGACAATAGGAGTTGAGCAATGATAAATCTAATGTTTCTGCTAAGCAATCTACCTTCATACCTGACATTCAACAGGAATTGCCGAAACTTTATGAGGGAACAGGAAGAGTACCTGATGCAATGTCTTCGAGACAACGACAGCACGGATTTCGGCCGAAAGCATGGTTTCAGGGAGATCACTTCCGTCGCTGAATATCAGGAACGTATTCCGTTGACAGAGTATGGGGACTATGAGCCATATATTGAGAGGCTCAAGCGTTCAGGTGGCAAGGTGCTGACGGAGGAAAGGATAATCATGCTGGAGCTGTCGAGCGGTTCGACATCAGCTTCGAAATATATACCATACACAGCGGGGCTGAAGGGTGATTTTATGATGGGGGTCAGGCCTTGGCTCTTCGACCTGTTTTTGCATCATAGGTCTTTACTGTGGGGCAAGTCCTACTGGTCGATCTCACCGATCGATCAAACAGGGCAAAGGACGGCAAGCGGCATACCGATTGGGTTTGAAGATGATACCGGGTATTTTGGGGCGGTTCAGAGCTTTATCCTGTCAAGGATGTTTGTGGTTCCGGGTGAAATCAAGCAGATCGGTGATATTGAGGATTTCAGATACGTGACACTGCTTTTTTTGGTCAGTGAAAAGAAGCTGACGCTGATCTCCATATGGAATCCTACTTTTCTTACCTTGTTGCTGGACTTCTTTCTTGACAATCATGACAGGATACTTAGGGATATCAGAGAAGGGGAAATCAGGCCGGTCAATGGCTCAAGGATACCGGAATCCCTTCTAAGAAGATCCAGGAAAAACACCGCAAGAGCGATGGAGCTGGATTCGATCATCAACGCATATGGCCTTTCAAATGACAGATGCACTGAAGACAGCAGGAGAAGAGGTATCTTCTCAAGAGTATGGCCACGTCTGAAGGTCATCAGCTGTTGGGATCAGGGTAATTCCAAAGCGGCAGCAGAAATGCTCCGTCAATACTTCGGTGACATCCTGATTCAGGGCAAGGGACTTCTTGCTACGGAAGGCATGGTCACCTTTCCGCTGAGCGGCATCGGACATGTCGTTTCCTACAGGAGTCATTTTTTTGAGTTCCAAGAATTGGAATCGGGCAAGATCCGTTTGCTGGATCAACTGAAGAAGTCGGAAAGATATGCAGTCATCATCACGACACGGGGTGGATTCTACAGATATCAGCTTCAGGATATCGTGGAAGTCAAAGGCAGTTATAAGGCCTGCCGACTCTGGAATTCATCGGGAAAAAGGAAAATGTTGTCGATTACTTTGGTGAAAAGTTGAATGAATACCATGTGAAATCCATATTGGAAGAGTTGGAGGTGCCATCGATATCTGAGTTTTATTTCGTGGCACCGAATCGGTCCGAGGGACAGTATTTTTATGCCCTGTACATGAAAACTGCTGCGCCTGCAGACTTGAAGGAGCTGAAGCGGCTACAGGTCTCCATTGAGGAAAAACTCAGGGAGAACTACCATTACAGGTATGCGAGGCATCTGAAGCAGCTGGCCGGATTCAGGATATATCTGATGAATGGTGACTGCGAACGTGCTTATTATGATACAATAGAGGAAAAAGAAGGTATACGTCTTGGAGACATCAAATACCTGCTGTTGAACAGAACATTGAATTTCTATGAATCAATTGAGGGGTGTTTTCTGTGAAAATAATACTGCTATCGCCTGCAGGAGCCATGCACCGGTATACCGGAAGCTTTGAAAGGGCGATTCATTATGCACCGCTGACGATGACAACCATTGCAGGTATACTGGAATCAATGGGATTTTGTGATGTGGAAATATATGATGAAACCATAGAGACCATCCCAAAGGATCTTGAGGCTGACCTGGTCATGATTACGGTCATTACCGGAACGGCTCCAAGAAGCTATACCTATGCCAGGTATTTCATGAATAGGGGAATGACAGTCGTGCTTGGCGGGGTGCATCCCACACTGATGCCTGATGAGGCAAAAGCATACTGCAACAGTGTACTCATGGGATTTGCCGAGGATACGGTTCCTGAAATGATTGCTGACTTCGGCACAGGTGCCCTGAAACCCTTTTACATCAGTAACAGCTGTGGCCAAGGATCCGGATCCGGCATCAGGATGGATCATGACGGGGACTTCGCCATGGGCGCACCCAGAAGAAGGCTTTTGAAGAGTGACAGATACATCACCAGCAGCACGCTTGAAGCGACAAGAGGATGTTCGAACAGCTGCGCCTTCTGTGCGGTCAACGCCCTTTATGGCAGTATGGTGTACAGGAAGACGATAAGGGAAGTCGTTGAAGAGGTCGAACAGATGAAGACGAAGAACGTCTTGTTTGTCGATGTCAACCTCATTGCTGACAGGGAGTATGCAGTCGGATTATTCAAGGCGCTGATACCATTGAAAAATGGTGGTTCGGTCTTGTGACGGCGGATATAACAAAAGACAGGGAGCTTTTGCGCTGATGGTGAAAAGCGGCTGCAAGGGGTTGCTGATCGGTTTTGAATCCGTATCATCCCGAAGCCTGGAGAGTATCAACAAATACCGCAATGATGTGGTGGATTACGCGGAAATGATGAAGCTTTGCACGCCAATGGCATTGCTGTCAATGGAACCTTTTGTTTTGGTACAGATGAAGATGACCTCGACGTCTTCGACCGCACCGTTGAAATGGTGTGCAAACTGAGGATCGATCTGCCAAGGTATTCCATCCTGACACCCTTTCCGAAGACCCCGCTTTACACAAAGCTCGTCGAAGAGAAGAGGATAACGGAGACCAACTGGGCGATGTATGATGTTATGCACTGTGTTTATGAGCCGAAACTGATGTCAAAAGAGCAGCTGGAAGAAGGCTTCATACGCGCCTGGAAAGACACCTATACGACCGGCAACATCGCAAGACGCATCCTGAGACCCAATCTGCTGCTGCCTCTGGCTGTCGCCACGAATGCGGCATACAGGAATTATGGCAGCGATCTGCTCGGTTATGACAGGGATAGAATGGTGGATAATAGGGATATCTGTGGAGAGGATTTGGTGTTTCTATGAAAATAGCCATGATCAGGCCCGGGCTTGGCGGAGCGAAGAGCATGGATGCCATGGAGCCCCTGGCATTTTCCATCCTATATGGGCTGACACCTGATGAATTCGAGGTGACGTTCTATGATGAGAGCATCGAACAGATTCCCACAGGCATTCATGCAGACTGGATCATCATGTCGGCCAATTCCTTCACCATCAAAAGGACCTATATACTTGCAGCTATCTACAGGCAGCAGGGCATGAAAGTAGGTTTGGGTGGTTTCCATCCCACTTTTGCACCTGAAGAGGCTTTGGAATACTGTGACACAGTCTTCATAGGAGACTGTGAGAAGATTTGGCCGGAATTCATCGATGACCTGGTGGTTGGCTGTGTCAAAAGACGCTATGAAAGCCTGCACCAGCCTGATATCAGCAATGTCCTGTATGATGAGCGGATTTTCCATGGCAAGCGGTACAATATCGTCAAGCCGGTGCAGTTTGGCAGAGGATGCAAATATAACTGTGACTTCTGTTCCATCAGTGCATTTTACGGTGACAGCTTAAGGTTCAGATGCATCGACCGGGTTGTGGAGGAAATCAAGAGAAGAAAACTGAGATATGTTTTCTTTGTCGACGACAATCTTTTCGTCAATAAAAGGATGACCAAAGCATTCATGGAGGCCCTGATACCTCTTGGCATCAGATGGACATGTCAGATCAGCATCGATGTGGCTGCGGATGACGGATTGCTGAACTTGATGAGGCAAAGCGGATGCATCAGTCTGCTGATCGGATTTGAAACGAGAAATCCTGACAGCCTGAAAGAGATGAATAAAGTCGTCAACCTGAATCATTTGAGATATGAGGACATCATTCGGAAAATCAAGGATTATGGTATGATGGTTTATGGGACGTTTGTGGTCGGCTATGAGACAGACGGAATGGAAGCTTTTGATGAGGCCTTGGCATTCGCACTTGATAACAAGCTGTTCCTGGCGAATTTCAATCCCTTGATTCCTACAATCGGTGCACCGCTGTATGACCGTTTAAAAATGGAAAACAGACTGCTCTATGACAATGGTGGCTGGAGGACGGATACAGATATGGTGATACCGTCTTCATTCCAAATAGGATGTCACCGGAACAGCTGAGGGATGGCTGCATAAAAGCGAGAATGACGTTCAACAGGTATAGCCGGATCGCCAAACGCTATGTCGATTTCTCGGCCAACATGAAACGGCCGCTGTTATATTTTGGAGCCAATCTCATATCACGGAGGGAAATCCTGAGCAAACAGGGGAGAAAACTGTAACAAGGGGAGAGCAGTATGAGGATAACGTTGATCAAACCCAATATGGGCAGGATGATGACCGGGGCATATGTCGATGAAGGCAGGATGGAACCTCTGCAGATCGGCGTATTGGCAGCTTTGACGCCTGCGGAAGTGGATGTGTCTTTCTATGACGACCGTATGGAGAACATCCCTTATGATGAGATAACGGATATGGTCGCCATCACTGTCGAAACCTTTACGGCAAAACGGGCTTATGAAATCGCAGCCAGATACCATGCTTTGGAGGTGCCGGTCATCATGGGCGGCATGCATGTCTCACTCTTGCCGGATGAGGCGGCGGAGCATGCTGATGCGATCATCATCGGTGATGCGGAAAGCGTATGGCAGGATGTCATCCGTGATCTGAAACGGAAAAACCTGAGGAAGATGTATCTTGGGAAGTTTATGGATGAACCCCAAATGGATATCATTCCAAGAAGAGATATTTTCAGGGGGAAGAAGTATCTGCCCCTGTCACTGATGCAGTTTAGCCGTGGCTGCAGGAACAGCTGTTATTTTGCGCGACCAGTGTGTATTTCAGCCAAACCCAGTACTGCAGAAGTGTGGACAGTGTCGTGGATGAAATCAAATCCCAGAGGCTGAAACTTGTGTTCTTTGTCGATGACAATATCGTATCGGACCGGGAACGGGCCAAGGAACTCTTTCGGGCACTGATACCGCTGAAGATCAAGTGGGTCAGTCAGGCAAGCATTGATATGACAGATGACCCGGAACTGATGGATCTCATGATGAAAAGCGGATGTCTGGGCAATGTCATCGGTTTTGAATCGATCAGCAGCCAGTCTCTTGAAGATATGAACAAACCTGTGAATGTCGGCGGACAATTCGACGGGTACAAAATGCAGCTGCAGGTATTGAGAGAATACGGTCATCAGACATGGGCTGCTTTTACCATCGGTCATGATGGGGATACCAGAGAGAGCATACTTGAAACCCTACGGTTTGCGAAGAGCAATAAGTTCTCATTTGCCGCATTCAACGTGTTGATGCCCTATCCCGGCACCAAACTGTATGAAGACCTCAAAACGGAAGGCAGGCTTCTCTATGATGGCAAATGGTGGCTGCATGACGAGTTCCGTTTCAATCACGCTCCATATGAACCTTTGAATATGACGAGTGACGAGCTGACAGAACTGGGATTTTTCTGCAGGAAGTCCTTTAATTCGCTAGGCTCCATCCTGTACCGTTCAACGGATTTCAAAACCAATATGCGTTCATTATACAGATTGGGTGTATACTATGCCTATAATCCGATTTTTAGAAAAGAAGTCTTTAAGAAACAAGATTTGATCTTGGGAAATGAGGGAAGCATCGATGAAGATCACCTTCGTTCTGCCGGCAATCGGGAAGAAAAAGGATGAAAAATATATCAAGACATGGCGGCTCATGGAACCGCTCACGATCAGCACACTGAAAGCCATGACACCATCCGGGATCGAAACGGAGTTTTTTGACGACCGCATCGAATTGGTCGATTACGACACGATTACGGATTTGGTGGTCATCACCTGCGAAATGTATACGGCAAAAAGAGCGTATCAGATTGCAGCGGAATTCAGAAAGAGAGGGGTACCGGTGATCGCTGGGGGCTATCACGTCACATTGATGAGAGATGAGGCGGCGCGTTACTTCGACAGCATCATCATCGGGAATGGAGAGAGGATCTGGATTCAGGTCCTCCTTGATGCGAAAGCAAATTGTCTGAAACAATCATATCGCGGAGAAAATGGATTCCAAAAAGGCTTGTATCCTGACCGGTCCATATATGGCAATAAGAAATATTCAAGACTCGGACTTGTTGAAACCGGCAGAGGCTGTGTCTTTGATTGTGAATTCTGCTCTGTGACCGCGAGCTACGACCACCATTATTACCGAAGGGATATCGATGATGTGGTCGAGGATATTCGCAGATCCGGAAAGAGGTATTTTTTCTTTGTGGATGACAATATCGTGGCAGACCACGATTATGCACTTGCACTCTTCAAAGCGATTACACCGCTGAAAATCAAATGGTCCGGGCAAGGTGCCCTGACGATGGCAAAGAATGATGAACTGCTGTATTGGATGAAGAAAAGCGGTTGCATGGTCGTGCTGATCGGATACGAATCCTTGGATGAGGCCAATCTGAAGCAGATGAAAAAGGATTGGACCATGAAGATGGGAGAAAGGGATGATCTGACAAGAAAATCCATGGGCATGGCATCGGCATCTATGCCACATTCGTGTTCGGATTTGACAACGACAGGGAGGAGACCTTTGAAAGAAGCCTTGAATTCGCATTGAAACATCGGTTTTTCTTTGTGGCATTCAATCATTTGCTGCCCTTCCCCGGTACCAGACTTCAGGAACGTCTTGAAGGAGCCGGGAAGATGATTGCAAGGGAGTGGTGGCTTCAGGACGGATATCGCTATGGAGATATCCCATATTATCCCGAAACGATGTCACCTGAAACACTCTCAGACAGTTGTGCCGGAATACGGAGAAGATTCTTCTCATTGTCTTCAATCATCATGAGGAGCTTTTATGCGTTGGCAAGGCATAAGAGTCTTGTGACATTTGCCATATTTTATCCCAGAATCTGAATCTGAAAAAGAGGTGGATGAAAAACTTCAGCTGCCGATAGGAGTGGGACTGGATGAACTGCCAAAATAAAAAATTACTATTTCGAAGCCGCGTGTGCTGAAGACGGTGGAGCCATACTGGATATTTTGGAGAATTCGGATTTTGAGGGAGACTTGAGCATCATTTATACAAGACGTCCGAATCCGGTGGAGTCTTTTGCGAGAAGCGGTGAAGAGGTGCTGCTGCTCTGCTGCAAGCTTGCCGATACGGGAAGGATCATCGGTTTCGGCTGCTGTACTGTCAATACGCATCAGGTCAGAGGAAGAGAAACGAGATTGGGCTACCTGACCGGGTTGAGACTGCTCAAGGAATACCGGAACAATCCATCGATACTGATAGATGCCTATAGTGAGATGATGACATGGATCGAACGGCAAGAGATTGATATCGTTTATTCTACGGTTCTTGAGGATAATGTGATAGTGCAGAAGATGTTCGAGAAGAGGAGGAATTTCTTCCCCTATTATGTTCCGATCGGCCATTACAATGTGTATTGTTCAACAACGCGGCTTGGGAAGGTAAAAACCATGAAAGACTACGACCTGTACCGTGCAGCGGAAGGGGATATCGATGATATCCTGGCGTTCATAAAGGATTACGGAGCATCCCATGACCTGTATCCGGCAGTCAGGAAGAGGGACCTTTTAGGGGAATCGGTGGAGAAGCTGCATTACAGCAACTACTTCATTGCCAGGGAGGTGGATGGAGGAGCGGTTTGTGCCGTCTGTTACGCTTGGTATCAAAACGATTATAAGCAGCATATTCTACACAGGTATAAGGGCAGGTACAGATTCTTGAAACACCTGCGCAGGCTCTTGCCTTTCTTCGGATATCCTCTTCTGCCGGACGAAGGCACAGTACTTGATTATTACACACTTGCTTTCTATGGATATAAGGAGGGGCGCGAGGAGGCTTTTGAGAGTTTGGTTCGTTTTGTTGCAGGACTGAACAGGAAATCGAATTACTGGCTCATCGGGATAGCAGAAGGTGATCCGTTGAACAGGGTGCTGCAAAAGCTCTCAAGAATCACCTATAGAAGCAAGATCTATGCAATCGATTATAGGAAGACGAAGAAAAGTGGCGACATGATTAAAGACCTCTCGAATCTGTATATCGAATGCGGGAGGCTATGACTATGTCTGACTGACCTGCCAAGATAACTTTGAATAAAACCAAATCTGAAGATTATGTCAAAAAAACGCTGAATATACCGGATAACTATAGCGTTGAAAGTATCATTGCCATAGGTTATCCGGCTGAGGAAAAGCGCCTTATCAAGAGAAAGACCTGCTTTACGACAAGGTGCACTACGGGAACTTAACAACAAACGAATGCGTGATGAACTCATATCATCGCAATAAAATGATGACTACAAGTCAGCTTTCCAATCCGTCGGCGTCTGTGCTGGCGGTTTTAAAATGCTTCCATTGGGCCTGGATTCTATAATTCGTTTCGAGTTCGGGTCCGGTTTCTGCAACCTTGATATGGTGCTTCTGGGCTGATTTCAACAGTGCGTTCATGACAATTGCGTTGATCCCTTTACCCTGATGTTCAGGAGAAACACCGATGAGATACATATCCAGTATGTCGTTTTTATTGATGGATTTCATTATGTGCAGGAATCCGAAAGGGAAGAGGTGTCCTTTGGCTTTTTGCATGGACCTTGACAAAGAGGGCATACAGATGCCGAATGCAACGACCTGATTGTCTGCATCAACGACGACTTTGATGAAGTCCTTGTTGACAAAGCCAAAGAAATTCTTGATATACATATCGATCTGAGCCTGGCTCAGCTGTGTTGAACCGAATAGTGGCGCATAGGCATCGTTGTATAGGTCAAAGATCTGTTGTGACCATTTCAGAATATCCTTTCGATGTTTAAACCTGACTACACGATAATTGAAACGTTTTTGCACACGGTTTGACAGTCTTTCAATAAACACATGGGGTTCATCCGGAATGAAAACCTGGTGTTCCACCCAGTCGATCTCTTTTCAAACCCAGTATCATCATATGACGGATATAATAGGGGTGGTTGTAAATGGTGATGAACATGTCCAATTCATTAAAACCTTCAACCAGCATGCCTTGGTGATCCATGTCGGTAAACCCGAGAGGCCCACGTATGGAAGTCATTCCCTTTTTTCTTGCATAGTCACGGGCGGCATCCATCAATTTCCTGGATACATTGAGGTCATCGATGAAGTCAAAATGTGTGAACCTGGCAACGCGTTCATTCCATTTTCGGTTGCTTTCGCGGTTGATGATGACACCGATGCGGCCTACGATTCTGCGATTGTCATAGGCGAGAAAGAAAAGCTGCATCACAAAAAGCATATGCAGGATTTTTCTTCATATGAAGGGTGTTGTAAGCATCCGATACGAGTTCGGGCACATAGTATTCATTGTTTTTATAGAGCTTGTTTGGAAATGAGACAAAAGTTCTTAACCCTTTTTTGGTCTGGACAGGTTTGATGATAATCATTGATGCCTCCATCTGCAAGTGTTTTTGTCGAGGATGATGAATCGGCTCTGACAGGTTGCGATTCATGTACTATTCAGTAGTTAAACAAGGGGCTGCTGCAATTGTGCAGCAGCCCCTGATGAGTGGTCTCAAATTCGTCTTCTGTATTTTTCTGGAGAAATCTGCCAGCCGTCTCCTTTCCCTTTTTTCTTGTCAATATCTAATCTGTGTTTAGCGATTTCTTCTTCTTGCTCTTCTTTATCGAGTGCCACGAAGTCATCATGAAGGTCCTTATCTACATTGTCAGAATGCTTTCTGGGTTCTTTGAATGGCATAGCAACACCTCCTGGTTTATATGATACCAGATGCAATGAGTTTGAATCCAGTATGTTGTCTAACAGAACAATCGCATCCGTACCTCTATAATAATTATATACCTTGATACGTATTATGACAATACATATGACAAATGGCTGAATCAGGAATTCTTGCAAAAAAACAGAATAGGTTTATAATGAACATATCAAATCAGATAGGATGGTCCATTATGAAGCGATTAAAAGACTTATGGTTAGAATTGTCAATAAGAATAAAACTGTTGTCATACTTTTTGTTGTCCTGGCATTCGTAAGTCTTTTTAATTTGTATTTAAACGACAGCAACCAGAGTATGGTGGATCAGTTCGACACCTCCATGACGGACTATTATGATATCAACAGGCTGCTTGTGCTCACTAGGGATAATGCCGCTTATATTGAACGCTATCTGCGCGAACTGGATGCAGATGACAGGCAGCAATATGAGGAAACGAAGCAGGAGATTAAATATACTATTGACGATATGTACAACAGGTTCTCCAGCAAGGAAGTCTACTTTATCTTGAATGCAATAAAAAACTCGACTGAGAGTTACTTCGTACTCTGGGATTCTTCAATCAATGACAGGGATAACCAGGTGGAAGTCTACTATGAGAGCTATTATGAAGGTGAGAAGATAGAAAATTACACGGAAGGTTATATTGAGGAACTTCTCTATTTGAGTTTGGGTGAAGGAACGATTCTCTACAATCAGTTGAACAGCCAGGCGGAGACAATGGGGAGGATTTCTTTGGCAATGATTATCGGGGTGTTTTTCTGGCGTTGGTCATCGGAGGAATTCTTGGAAACTCTCTCGTCAGACCCATCAAGAGATTGGCAGATGCATCTTTGGAGATCTCTGCCGGTAATCTGGATGTACAGGATGTTGAGATCGAAGCCCATGATGAAATTGGAGTGCTAAGCGATTCCTTCAATAAAATGAGTACAAGTATTCGAAAATACGTTAATGATCTGGAGCAGAAGGTTATCATTGAAAAGAAACTCCATGAAGAGGAAATGGAATTGATCAGGATGGAACAGCTGGTAAAGGAAGCGAAGTTCGAAGCCCTTCAATCCCAGATTAATCCCCATTTCTTGTTCAATACATTGAACACGATTTCAAGAACAGCCATGTTTGAAGAAGCAGATAATACCATGGATCTGATTCAAGCCCTATCCAGTCTATTTCGGTATAAGCTGCAGCAAGACAGCAGTATTATCCCTATTGAGCAGGAAGTCCACATCATTGAGGAATATGTTTTCCTGCAAAAAGTCAGGTTTAAGGAGCGGCTGGATTTTTCTGTGGAAATGGATGAGGATAGCGTAGGTGCTTATATTCCTATATTCACATTTCAGCCGATTGTTGAAAATGCTATCATTCATGGGATTGAACCAAAGATTGAAGGCGGAAAGCTAAGAATCAAGATACGTACCATAAGTAGAAATGGTACAAAGAGAGTTCGAGTCAGTATTACAGACACCGGAGTCGGTATGTCAAAGGTGAGGCTCGAAGAGGTGACCGGTTTCAATATTCAGGGAAACAGAAGTATCGGTGTGGGCAATGTCTATCACCGATTCATGATTGCGTCGAATCAAAAGGCGGGTTTTAAAGTGTTCAGCAAAGAAGGTTATGGAACCAGTATAAGGTTTGAATTTGGAAAGGAGGATTTCAATGGATAGACCATATCAACTGCTCCTGGTGGATGATGAAGACATAGAACGCGATGCGATCAAATACATCTTGAGTCGGTCTGACATGGATGTCTTTGAAATCAGTGAAGCTCCAACGGCCAGGATGGGTTCCCAAGCAGCCTGATCAGACCGGATATTATACTGATGGATATACAGATGCCTGGGCTCAATGGTATTGAAGCAGCCAAGATCATCAAGAAGATCATTCCAGGCTGCAAGATCATCTTCCTGACTGCCTATAATCAGTTCGAATATGCCCATGAGGCGATCAAACTGGGAGTTGAGGACTTCATCATCAAACCGACAGCGAATGAGCGTTTTCTTGAAGTGATGAAGAGAACCGTTGAAACCATTCAGTCCGATATAGAGCTGAGGGAAAAAGCTGAAGCCATGGAAATAAAGCTGGAGCAGGTTTCAGAGTATCTTGAGAGGGAATTCGTATCTGCAGTCACTAGTGGTGACATTGACAAGAGTCAGGCCGATGATTATCTGTCATTCTTTGAGATTCCCTTTTCCAATGGAATGGGTATTGCTATCCATATATATAGTGATCAAACTTCAGAGACATCAGAAATACGTAATCAAATGATGAAGAAAAGGTATCTGGCCAAACTGGAAAAATCCTTGGCAAACTTACCCGGAAGGATATTCACTACCATTACCAAGAATTTCCTGTATCTATTGGTCTTTGGTGAAAGCAAGGAGACACTGACTCAACTGCAGAACAATATCCGCAAGCTCATTGGAGAGGCCAGTGATTATTTTGCCGATGAGTTTTCAGTGTATACGGATTTTGGTATCGGTGATATTTTTAGCGATCCTACTCAGTTATGGAAGTCCTTCTCAAAGGCAAGATTTGGAGCAGATAAGAGGATGGCTGTTGAATCCGCCGTCAATAAAGAGAGACTGAATGCACTGCTGCGAGGTATACAGAATCAGGATGAACAAGCAGTCGAAAAATGGATTTCATCTTATGTTATGCATTTGAATCTCCATGAGATTTCGCAAGAAGACATGCATATAAAGCTGTATGAACAGTGTGTACTGATTGTAGATGGATTGAAAGATAAGGGAATAAGGCTGGAAGAGGACAGTAAGAAAATATTTCAGAAAATCATGAAAGCGGAAACGGAAAGTGATGTCACCCTTTTTTTAAAGGAGCTGGTTCATAATGCCCTGGAGTTGGTTAAAGAGGATAAGTCCGATAAGACGACTGTGGTCATGAATAAGTTGATTACCTACATTAACAGTCACTATAATCAGAATATTACCCTTGAACAACTTTCTGAACTCTGTGGACTGAGCACATTCTATCTGAGCAAGGTGTTCAAGAAACATGTGAATATGAATTTCTCTGATTACCTGGCGTATGTTCGTATCATGGTAGCCAAAAGGCTGTTAAAGGATTCCGGCATGTCCATGAAAGCCATCAGTATGGAAGTTGGTTATTCGGATTCCAATTATTTTGCCAGGGTTTTCAAGAAGTATGAAAACATGACACCGACTGAATACAGGAATCGGGTCATTCAAGGGGAGGACTGGACAAATGATTAGATCATTATGGGTAGTTTCTCTGTTGGCAGCAATCCTCATGATGTCAGGCTGCAGTGGAAAAGATGGGGACTTGAAATCCACATATAGGTATTCCTTCAGATTGGCGGAGTCTCATCCCCTGGAACATCCCACAACTCAAGCGGATATGGAGTTCGTCAAGCGTGTGAAGGAAAGGACTGATGGACGGATTGATATTCAGGTTGTCTACGACAAGGAGCTTGGCGAAGAGAAACAGGTCATTGAACAGGTGCAGTTTGGAGCCATTGACTTTGCACGGGTAAGTATTGCCCCCATGTCTGAATATGTGGAAGTGTTGAACATCATCCAATTGCCTTATCTGTATGAGGACGGTGACCATATGTGGAGAGTTCTTGAGAGTGATATCGGTGATGAAATCTTACTGAATATGGAATCTGAAGGATTTATTGGATTCACCTGGTTTGATGCAGGTGCCAGAAGCTTCTACAACAGCAAAAAACCCATAACAGGTATTGAAGATCTTGAAGAAATGGATATACGCATTATGGAAAGTGAATTGATGCAAAGGATATCCACGGCGTTAGGGTTCAATGGTATACAGTTGCCATATGGGCAAATCTACAGTGGAATCCAGCAGGGGGCTTTGGATGGCGCAGAGAATAATTACCCTAGTTATTTGACAGCAGCTCATTATGAAGTCGCCGGTTATTTTTCCATAGATGAACATTTAAGGGTTCCGGAAGTCGTGGTTGGCAGCAAAAAGGCTTTGGAGGTCTTGACCGAAGAAGAACTGAAGATTATTAGAGATGTAGCAAAAGAAACAACAGTATATCAGAAAAAGCTCTGGAAGGAAATGAATAGCCAGGCAAGAGGAGAGTTGGAAAAAAAGGGTGTTAATTTCAATCTTATTGAAGACAGAGCACCATTCATCAAAGCGGTCGAAGGAATCTATAAGTCATATGAAGAAGATTATGGGGACCTTATCGAAAGAATAAGGAATCAGTAGACGAACCTTACCACCAATATCCATGTAATTGAAATCTATTGAATGTAATGATGTTTATAAAGACAAGATTGTCCTATGATGACAAGATTGTCTTTATTTTTTGCTTTTATTTCAAAATATTCCGTTTATGTCTCTAAATGATACTAGAAGTGACAATTAAATGCAGTGTATTGAAGAATGGATGAGACTATAATGTATACATGGTTGATAACCTTTCATGAAAAGAAACCTGTAACAGTGAAAATAATAATCCAGTTTAATCTAGGGGGCAATACGAATGAATAAAGTATTAAGCACATTGTTGGTTCTAATGTTGGCAGTCAGTTTGTTTGCAGGATGCGGAAAGCAGGAAGATACTTCTGCTTCAAGCAATGACAAGACACAGGAGAAGACGACAGCAAAGATAAATGAAAAAGAAAACGAGACTGAGGCAGTAAAATCAGACGTGGAACCGATCATTTTCAGATTGGCTGAAACCCATCCCGAAGACTATCCGACAACGCAAGGTGACTTTGAATTTGCAAGACTCGTAAAAGAGAAAACTGATGGACGTATACAGATTGAGGTTTACCACTCCAAACAACTGGGTGAGGAAAAAGATGTTATCGAGCAAGTCCAGTTCGGTGCCATAGACTTCACCAGGGTTTCAGTTGGCCCGATGACAGAATTCTCTCCACAATTGGCTGTTGTGGCACTTCCATATATATATAATGATGCAGGACATATGTGGAAAGTCTTGAATTCAGAAATCGGTGATGAATTCCTTGACAGTCTTGAGCCAAGTAACTTTGTGGGATTGGCATGGTATGATGGAGGTGCAAGAAGTTTCTACAACTCCGTACGCCCTATAGAGAAACTTGAAGATCTTGAGGGGCTTAAGTTCAGAGTTATGCAGTCTGAGCTTATGGTTGATATGGTTGAAGCTTTAGGAGCATCACCAACACCAATGGCTTATGGTGAGGTATATTCATCCATTCAAACCAACGTCATCGACGGTGCTGAGAACAACTGGCCAAGTTACGATACTTCCTCACACTTCGAGGTTGCCAAGTACTATACGTTGGACGAACACTTGAGAGTACCGGAGATCCTTCTCGCCAGTAAGATAGCAATGGACAAGGTAGCAGCTGAAGATCTTGAACTGATCAAGGAAGCAGCAAGAGAATCACAGGCATATCAAATTGAGAAGTGGATGGCAAAAGAGCAGGAATCCGAGAAGAAAATCCGTGAAGCAGGTAATGAGATAACGGTTCTCTCAGCTGAAGAAAAAGCAAGATTTGCAGCAGCAATGGCTCCCGTATGGGCTAAGCATGCTGAAGGATATGAAAGTATTATCCAAAAGATTCAGGACATGAAATAAACCGATTATTGAACAGATAAGCATACTGAGCCGGACAGTAATTGTTCGGCTCGTTCCACTATTAAAGAAGTAAAGGAGTTATTATGAAGGTACTAAACAAGTTATTCTTTGTCATACATCAAAGTCTTGTTACCCTTGCCAAAATCATGATGCTGGCCATGGTCATCATTGTAGCTACACAGGTCTTCTGCAGATACGTATTGGATTTCAGCATCAGATGGTCGGAAGAGGTTCCACTGATTTTGATGGTATGGTTCGGATTCATCAGTATGGCAATCGGAGTTAAGAAAAGGCTGCATATAAGCATAGAACTGTTCTATAGTCTTTTTCCGGATAAGATGCAGTTCGTTGTTGGGAAAATTGTGGACTTGCTGGTGGCATTGTTCGGTGCCTGCATGGTTTATTATGGTTATAATCTGGCGACGTTCACCATGACATCCACACTGCCAGCCACAAAACTTCCCACAGGATATCTGTATGCGGTTCTTCCTTTGGCGGGACTTTTAATCACATATGATTCTGTAATGGATTTTCTTGGATTTGACAAGATCGAGGAGAAAACGGAGATAGAGAAGATGGTTTCAGGAGGTGAGAACAAATGCCAAGCGCCAGCATAGCAATTGCGATTTTATTGATTTCTTTCTTCATATTACTGGTTTTTAGAATCCCGGTTAGTTTTGCATTGGGTATCTCATCAGTGTTGACGGCTTTCTACTATCAGGTACCGATCATGGTTATCGTTCAAAAGATGGTAAAAGGGATAGAATCTCCATCGTTGATGGCCATTCCATTCTTTATCCTGGCAGGTGAAATCATGGGAGCAGGAGGTATATCCAGACGACTGATAGAACTCTCCAATGTGTTGATCGGTCGCGTACGAGGTGGTCTTGCACAGGTAAATATCCTCGCCAGTATGTTTTTCGGGGGTATCTCCGGATCGGCAGTCGCAGATACATCCAGTATCGGTGCCATGTTGATTCCTATGATGAAGGATAACGGCTATGATGATGACTATTCCGTAGGCGTAACGGTAACAAGTTCATGTCAAGGTGTCATCATTCCACCAAGTCATAATATGATCATATATTCATTGGCAGCAGGTGGTCTCTCAGTAGGGAAGCTGTTCCTTGGTGGATTTGTACCGGGAGTCATTCTCGGTCTTGCACTGATGATTGTCAGTTACTTCATAGCGGTTAAAAGAGGATATCCAAAAGGTGAGAAGTTCACTTTCAGAGACAGCCTCAAAGTCATCCTGAGTGCTTTCTTCGGTTTACTGACAGCAGTGATTATTATCGGCGGAGTTCTCTCCGGTGTTTTTACAGCTACTGAATCTGCTGCCATTGCCTGTGTATACGCTTTTGTCATCACCTTCTTCGTTTACAGAGAGATCCCTATGCAGGCTATGAACAAGATACTGTACAATTCTCTAAAAACGCTGGCGCTGGTGTTGAGCCTTATAGCCACAGCCAAAGCATTCGGACATATGCTGGCGTTGTTGCAGGTTCCATCATTGGCTACCAAAGCACTGTTGTCAATAACTGATAATAAGATTCTGCTGTTACTGCTGATTAATATCTTGATTCTTATCCTTGGATGCATTATGGATATGGCTCCTTTAATACTTATTCTTACTCCAATACTACTGCCTGTAGTGACAAGCCTGGGTATGGATCCGATTCAGTTCGGTGTCGTGCTGATTCTGAATCTGGCTATCGGTTTATGTACACCTCCGGTTGGCGGCGCACTGTTCGTCGGCTGTGCTATCGGTAAGGTATCCATTGAGCGAATGACAAAATCACTGCTTCCATTCTATGCTGTGATGGTCATTGTATTGTTGCTCATCACATTCATACCTGAAATTGTGATGTTCGTACCAAATCTGTTGATGGGATAGAAGGATTAAAGATGTTTTTAGTCCTATGAGAAATGAGTTTATTAGATAATGTAAAAACCGCACTGGTATATCCCAGTGCGGTTTTTACATTTATAAAGTGGTTTATATGGATGATGCCATATTGCCTCCTTGAAAACTTACTGACTTAGTAATATGATATTAGTATGTAAGACAGTATTTTTAGGAATGGGGTAGGATATATGAGCAATGTTGGAAATACGGACCTTCAAAAAAAAGCTGACCAAACTGTTGAATTGGCGTTGAAAGATGTGCACCGTGCGGTTTCAGTCATAAAGGAAGAGAGTAAAGTTGTAAAACGCGTACATAAGGATCCCTTTTATTTTCCCCATCGGCCGGTTGGACAGACTGCGGCTATAGTGAATACGGTATTCGGGTCATTGTTGACCCTTGGTTTTGGGATACCAGTTTTTGTACTGTCTCTTATTGGAGGTGACGGTACGGTCATATTCGGGTTGTCCATCCCCCTTCTGGCAGGCCTGATGATGGATGTCAGTGCAGGATTTCTGTTCCGACGGGTAAGAAGGTACAGGCGCTACATGAATCTTTTCAAGGGGAGAAACTTCTGTTTCATCGATGAAGTGGCTGAGTTTTGTGGTCTCAATGAGAAATTTGTTCTGAATGACCTTCAGAAAATGCTCGGTAGGGGTACATTTCCCCATTCTTTTATCGCAGAAGAGGATTCGATTATCTTGCTGACAAGAGACGGCTACAACCATTATATCCTGGAACAGCGCAAGCGGAAGATGTTCGAGGAAGAGCTTCGTCAGAATAAGCAGGATACCCCTGCTGCTCTAGAAACAAATGAAACGGTGAAAGAGGGCAGGGAGTTCATTCGGAAGGTGAATACTGCCAATAGGAACATCCGTGACTATGAGGTCAGCGACAAAATCGTATGGTTGGAAGACATCATTACACGGATTGTGAATCATATTGAAAAGCATCCTGAGCAGATTGGAAATGTGAGGCGCTTCATACAGTTCTATCTTCCCCTGACGATAAAACTGCTGAATGCATATGCGGAGTTTGAAAAACAGCCCATAGAAGGCGAGAATATAAGAACGGCGAAACAGGAGATCAAGGATTCCCTGGATAAGATCAATCAGGCCTTTGAGAACCTGTTCAATAATCTCTTTGCTGGTATATATTTGGATATATCCACGGATATTTCCGTACTGCATACGATGCTTGAAGAGGAAGGTCTCACGGATCCTTTTGCTTCGGACTGACTTTCATCATAGCAGAACCAGGATAACTGACCTGTCATACTGGAAGCAAGGCCATCAGGAATTCCAGTATGAATAAATGGTATGAATGGAAATTGTGCGAAAGGACTGATTTTATGGCACCAAGCGCAAGTGGAAGGATTAAGATCAATGCGTATGCCTACGGTTATGCGGCCCTAGCGGCAATGCTATATGGAATCAGTTCGCCGGCTGCAAAGAGTCTTCTGGAAGAGGTATCTCCGATGCTGATGGCTGCTCTCCTATATCTGGGTGCTGGTTTCGGCATGCTGGTTCTAAATCTGATTTTTCTTAAGAACCGCAGTTTTCAGAATGAGGCAAAACTTGCCAAGGCGGACCTTCCATTCATCATTGGAATGATTGCCTTGGATATCATTGCTCCGATAGCTCTGATGACCGGTTTGACAATGACCGATGCCGGCAGTGTATCCCTTCTCAATAATTTTGAAATTGTTGCCACTTCTTTGATTGCATTATTGGTATTCAAGGAATCGGTGGGAAGACGCCTATGGATTGCCATAGGCCTTATTACACTCGCGAGTTTCATCCTGTCAATGGATGAAGTCAGAGCGTTCTCTTTTTCGTTGGGAGCGGTTTTGGTTCTGGTTGCAACCGTCTGCTGGGGATTCGAGAACAACTGTACGCGAATGTTATCTATCAAAAATCCGCTGCAGATCGTCATAATCAAAGGATTCGGGTCTGGTATTGGAGCATTCGTGATCGCATTCTTCACCGAGGAACTGCGGGGTGGTGACATTCACGTTGTTTATGCTCTGGCTCTGGGATTTGTGGCCTACGGGCTCAGCATATATTTTTATATAAGAGCTCAACGGGATCTTGGCGCCGCCAGGACGAGTGCGCTGTATGCCCTGGCTCCCTTTGTTGGTGTCATCTCTTCGTGGCTGTTTCTTCGGGAAATCCCCGATTATTCCTTCGCTCTTGCCCTTATGGTCATGATAGTGGCGACATTCTTTCTCGTGAGGGAATATCATGAGCAAACCTTCAGGGATGTAGCGAGAGTAAGGTTGGAAATCATAGTGTTTGTCGTTCTGCTGATAAGTTCCGCTTTGGTTTGGTTGTTGTCATCGTTATTGACGGTACCGAGAAAACCTGAGGTCATCATTCAGGGGGATTACACCTATGCCATCGATCGATTGGAATACAGTGTGAAGAAAGCGATGGAAAAGCAAAAGCTCCCAAGCGTAGTTGCAGCCATCGTGACTGACCGTGATGTATTGTACAGCAAGGCATTCGGATACTCGAACCTAGAGAAGGGGACGGCGGCTACGCTGGATACCATATATAAGATGGGCTCGATATCAAAGGTTTTCACCGGGCTTGAAGTCATGAGGATGTATGAGGAAGGTCTGATCGATATCGATCATCCCGTTACGGACTATCTGCCTGAGTTCAATGTTTTAACAGATGACGGAACATTTATCGTACCAACTGTAAGGCAGCTGCTGAACCACAGGTCCGGTCTTCCGAGAAACGGAACACTGTTGGACTGGCATTGGGATGTTCGGCCGCATGTGTTGAAGAGCCTTGGCTTGTCTCTGTCGGAATCCTATATAGCTTATCCACCGGAATACAGGTACAAGTACTCCAATATCGGATACAACGTGTTGGGATGGATGATTGAAGAGGTACGGGGACTTGAACCCCCTGCGCAAAATACAGCCGGTGCTTTTCCCTACCATATGAAGGAGCAACTGCTGGCACAGATAGGGATGAACGATTCATCATTCGGAACGGATATGCTGCTGTATGGTATCGAACCGGATAAACCGGTTGCTGCAGGCTACTATCTTGAGGATACCAGGAACGTGCCTTATGCACAGTATGACATCATCCGACTGGCATCGGGTACGTTTCAGTCAACCATGGTAGACATGGTGAGATTCATGCAGTTCATGCTTGATGACAGCCGGAACCTGGTCAGTCAGGAGACATTGCATATGATGTACGAATCCCAGGCTACAGGTGATAGGGATCCGAAGACCAACGGACTGGCATGGATGACAGATGAGGATATTCTGGGTAAAAGGTTATCCTCCATGATGGTACGAATCAGGGATTCATATCGATGATGGCGTTCATACCGGATGAAAATATCGGATTCATCGTATTCAGCAACTCGAATGTATTTGACCAAGTGAAAGTCGAGCTCACTTTAGAAACGTTGGGGAACATGCTCGAGGCAAAGACAGGCAGTCCCAGTGCAGCGAAGATAGAGCCGGAAATTATTGAACCCGACGCTGAAACGATCATTGCATATGAAGGAAAATATGTCATCAATGGAGAAATCATTGAGATTCGGGCAAAGGGCAAAAAGCTGTATGCCGAATATCAGGGGCATAAGCTGGAGCTGGAGGCGGTGGATGATCACCGATTCATCTTCGATCATTGGCTGTCTGAGGTCTCGATAAACGCAGAATTTCATGTCGGCAGTCCGGATGAAGAGGATCTGCTGATCATCAGAATGAGGGAGAGTTTCATATGCCCCCGATATGAAGAGCTGGATGAGATGCCACAAGAATGGGAGACGTTCATCGGCAGCTATAGGATTCTTCCCCGCAGGCCATCGGCATACAGCGATGCAGAAGTGCTTGGAGAGGTTGAAATCATGTTTGAGGATGGTGTGCTGCAAACATCGAACAATCTGGTGCTGTTGCCTGTCGCAGAGGATAAGGTGAAGATTGTCGGTGGAGTTTTGACGGTGAAACATGGTGTATGACGATACAAATGGAAGCCTCTTATGGCAAGGATATGAATACAGCCGCTAAGGCAAAGCATAACATAGTACGGGTCAGGACAGTCCTAGGACTGTCCTGACCCGTACTATGTTATGCTTTGAAGACTTTTCTGTCCTGGTGGCAGATTCGCTGTACCGTCCAGCGTCCGGTCATTAAACCGACCGGCAGACCGCCGGGGGACATGGCCCACATGCCAGCCATGTAGAAGTTTTCGAGGCCTTTGATGGTGGGCATGGTGATGTTGCCGGTTTCAGGCGTCTGCATGAAGGCCATATAGGCGCCTTCCCTGGCACCGGTGTATCTTAGGTATGTCATCGGTGTGGCAACGTCCACCATCTCTATGTCGTCACGTATTCCAGGATACAGTGAGTCCAGATGGTCGATGACTGCATTTGCCACCTTGTCTTTTTCTGCCTTATAGGCGGACGTATCATCATAGAGCTCTTGCCAATGATAGAAGTCGCTGCTCAGGAGGCAGGTGATCAGTGTCTTGCCTTCCGGTTCCAGAGTGGGATCGAAGCTGTGGTTCTCATAGCAGATGACGTCATCTGTGATACCACCGATACCTTGAATGTCTGGGTATTCCACCATCCTTTTGTGGGCTTCGTCAGTCATATAACGGTTGATGCCCAATGAAACCTGGATAGATGTGAAGGTCTTGTATGGATGACTGGGGTGATATAGTTTCATCACGTTATCATCAAGGAATTTTCCTTCAAGAAGCTTGAATATGGTGGAATAACCGTCAGATGCCGATACCACATAATCCGATTCGATGTTTTCACCGTTTTCAAGGATGATGCCGGTTGCCTTTGGGCCGCTGGTTATAATCTTGGTTACCCTTTGACGATAATGGACATTGCCGCCCAGTGATTTGAACTGCCGTTCGATGGACAGGATAAAGGGAAGCGAGCCACCGATCGGATAGCCGGCATTTTGCCTGTGGAATTCCCCCAATGTGAACACGATAGCAGTCATGGAATATTCTTTGGGCACCATGGATGTGAAAAGCTTCTTGATACGTTCATTCTTGAAATTCTTATCCATATAATCTCCGACACTGATTTTGGAATATTTGTTTATCAGTGGCAGACTCGACAGCGATTTCGACGCCAAGGACAGGCCGTCCCAGAAGGTATACAGTTCTTCCGGTTTGTCAGCAGGCATTTCTGCGGAGGAAAGCTTTTTGATATCCGAGGTCAGGCGCCTGATCGCAGAAGCATCCTTTGGGGCCAGTTCAGTGAGATGCTGGGCAAGCCGGTCCATATCCGAGTAGATGTACATCATTCCTTCGCTGTCTTCATACCTTAGGAAATATTCGTGGTTGATTATTGGAACATCAACGTCGGCTCCGATTTCGCGCCACATGTTGTTGAATTCGGTACCTGGTTTGGATCCGCACAGCCACTGGACGCAGCCGTCGATCATATATCCTTTGCGTTTCCATGCACAGCAATTGCCTCCCGGTATCGTATGCATCTCAAAGATGTCGACATCATATCCGTTTTTCAGTGCATAGATTCCCGTGGAGAGCCCGGCGATTCCAGCACCGATGATAACTATTTTCTTCTTTGCCATTCGATTCACCCTTTCCGGATCAATGATGATCCAAACATATCCTACTTCCTATTTTACACCTATATCATTAGGATTTCATTAATTAGTACGGGCAGGACAGTCCTAGGACTGTCCTGGCCCGTACTACGTCATGATTGCATTCAGAGGATGAATACGACATTGACTTTTACTCGAAAGGATGATAACATATGTGTTAATATTCGGCGAAGGCGTCATACTGTAAAAGTGTGGCGCCTTTTTGCATTACAGACTTCCTTTGGAATATACATGAAATAAACGTTTTACTTCGACAAAAGACTTGCTTAGCATATGTTACTGGTGTATACTGTATACATGGTGCAATTTTCAAGAAGGTTAAAGGTAATAAAGGAGAAGAAATATGAAAATATTGGTCATTAATGCGGGAAGTTCATCTCTGAAATATCAGCTTATTGATATGAGCAGCGATGAGGTATTGGCAAAGGGGCTTGTTGAGCGCATCGGTATCGAAGGCTCAAAGATCAAGCAGACTTCGAATGCAGGGAAGGTCTTCGAAGCTGTAACGGTTATGGATAATCATGAAGATGCTGTTGAGATGGTGAAGAAGGCGCTGCTTGATAAAGAATATGGGGTTATTGACAGTATGGATCAGATCTCAGCAGTGGGTCACAGGGTGGTTCATGGTGGAGAGTTTTCAGCGCCTCGGTTTTGATCAACGATGATGTGAAGAAAGCTATTCAAGCATGTGCGAAGCTGGCACCTCTGCATAATCCTCCAAACCTGAAGGCGATTGAAGTCTGTGAGGAAGCCATGCCTGGAGTTCCTATGGTAGCTGTTTTTGATACAGCGTTCCATCAGGCTATGCCAAAGCATGCATACCTTTATGCATTACCCTATGAACTATATGAAAAGGATAAAATCAGAAAGTACGGTTTTCATGGTACATCCCATAAGTACGTAGCATACAGGGCGGCTGAAATGCTGAAAAAACCGATTGAAGATCTCAAGATCATCAGTTGTCATCTTGGGAATGGAGCAAGCCTGGCAGCTGTAGACGGCGGTGTATCCATCGATACGAGTATGGATTCACACCTCTTATGGGGTTGTGATGGGTACAAGGTCCGGCCTGCTTGATCCGGCCATCGTCACTTATCTGATGGAGAATGAGAATATGACATTGGATGAGATCAACAACGTGATGAACAAGAAATCAGGTATGCTTGGCATATCCGGAGTCAGCAGTGATTTCAGGGATGTGTCCGAGAGTGCGAAAGAAGGAAATGACAGGGCACAGTTGGCACTGGATATGTTCGCTTACAGTATCAAGAAATACATCGGGCTTTACAGTGCGGTTCTGGGTGGCGTTGATGCTGTTGTGTTTACTGCTGGTGTTGGTGAGAATGCCTGTCTGATAAGAGAAAAGATACTCGAGAACATGGAGTATCTGGGTATTGAATTGGATAAGGAAAAGAATGCAGCGACAAGAAATGAAGCCAATGTCAGTGCCAAAGGTGCAAGGGTACAGACGCTTGTGATACCGACAAATGAAGAACTGATGATTGCAAGAGAGACCATGCAGCTGGTATAAAAGAACGAATTAAAGGGTTTTTGCACTGACTCAGGTTAGTGCAAAAACCCTTTTTTCCTTTTCAAGGTAGTCAAGGAATGAGATGTTGTAGCTTTTCCTTCTCACCGACAAAGCCACAATTTCCCATTCTCTTCACTACCGGCAATAAAAAAATCCCAGGCTCCTAAAAGCCTGGGATTTCGTGTACAATTCATTTTTTTATTGTAATAAATTTCTGCAAAGATTAAACAGTTTTTTCTTGTACTTTGAGCTTCTTTTCCACTACTGCCGGAACTTCTTCCTTGATGGTTGAAGCAATAATCAAACCAGTGATTGCAGTAGCCATGGCAATCATGAATGTCTGCTGGAAACTTCCGCTGCTCTTCTTGATGACCGGTCCGATCAACGCCGCAATACCATATGCCTGGAAGATCAAGCTGTAGTTTGCGCTGAAGTTCTTGGCGCCAAACAGTTTACCGACAATGGTTGGAACGACGGATAGGAATGAACCATAACCGAGCACGATACCGATGATTGCAACCAGGAATACCGGGTATGACAACTTCGCGAAACCTAGTACTGCCAGTGAAATGATGGTGACGAGGTACATGATGCGATAGATGTTCAGTGCACCGATCTTATCAGCAATACGGCCTGCTGCAATACGTCCCGCAGCATTGAAGAGAGCTATATAACCGACGATTGCAGATGCGGTCTTGATATCCAGCTTGACCAGCTGCATTCCGATGTCTTTTGCTAAACCGATTACCAACAGACCAGGCATGAGTGCAAGCAGGTCGCTTAACAACAGCTTGTAGAAGTTGGTGGAACGCAGCATTTCTCTTGTATTGTAATCTCTGCCTGCATCCTTGCCGGCTTTTGAAACTTCCTTGGCACCGTCCGGCACATCAAGCAGCAGTGCGCCACCGATGGTCATAAATGCAAAGATTGCGCTCAGTGTCAGGAAGGTGCTTGAAATGACTTCAGGCGTATATGCTGGAACATCAAGCATCTTATAGATAACATTCTTGAAAACCAATCCACCGACTGCAAATGAAGCAGTGGCAATTCCTGTAACGGCACCTTTCTTATCAGGGAACCATTTTACCAGGGTTGAAAGGGGACAGACGTATACGAATCCGACACCTGCACCGGCGAGCAAACCGTATGAGAGATAGAGTCCAGTAGTAGTTGTGGCAAATGATGAAAGCAGAACACCGCTGCTGTATAGCACTCCACCGATCAAAGCTGTGAATCGGGGTCCCTTGTTCAGTTGCAGGCGCCCTGAAATGATTGTAGATATTGAAAATGCCGCCAGTGAGATGGAGTAAGTTGTGACGACGTTATCCAGTTCCCAACCGTATGCCTTTGCAATCGGTTGATTGAACAAACTCCACGCATATAAAGCTCCGATAGCCAATTGTGCCAGAATAGCGCCAAACACGACTACCCATTTATTTGTGATTCTGTACCTCATAGTATTGCCTCCTAGAATAATAGTATTGTTATAATATATATCTGTCACACTCGCAAATAGTTACTATATCTGATCGTTCTTCGAACGTTATGGTCAATGTATTTTGGCGTTTGACATAAAAGTCTTGTCTGCTGTCTTGTCACGTGTCTTGCGGCTCAAAACGCGCAGAATTTTTGGTGTAATCTAATTTTCAACAAGACTACACTTTCAATTTGTTGTTTTTTTGTTGTGCCTATTCATTGGAGTCATTCGTAAGAGTTTGTCAACTGTATAAATATGAATATCTATTTATATATATGAAAGAACACCGTTTTGTTCAATCCCGTTCGTTTTTTTACTAGAGTTATCATATCAAAATTTTAACAATGTTGCAATAGTTTTGGTGAGAAAACGTTTACTCAGTCAAAAAAACCGCATTTTTGTAGCGTTAGCTACGGAAAAACGCGGTTTTAGATAAAATTAACGACCTGGTTATTATCGAAATGCCAAATAAAGTTAATGGCATATAACAATTTATAAAGGAGTTGACGTTGATTTATGTGCATTTATATATAAATGAAGATGTATTCTTGTATCCACACACATGCATAGTCGTTTTGCTGGAAAAATGCATCACAGCTTTGTTAATTCGTTAACTTTGTACAACGCTTCTATCGTTCAAATAACGTGAATAAATTTACAGATACAGAAAAACATATGTCACAAGCCTTGATTACTGTGTAAGTTGCACTAAGATGTCTTTTTGGTAGATTCTTCCTGATCGCTTTGATAATCTTTTCATATGTCACGGGAGGGCCAGTGTAGATATCCTTACCTTCAATGAACAAACCGTCAGTGATTCCCCATTCAAGAAAAACATCTCTGTCAGAGGTGTTGAATTCCTCATAAACGACTTGATCCCCAAAGGTCTTGACGGCTTTTCGTGTCCTCTCCAACATGATGAGGGGGATTGGCACTTGGGGTGATAAAAGGCGACGACGGTCACTTTGCCCGGATTGGCGTTTGCCTGTGGCTGTTTGATGGTTTTGATCCAACTGGGTTTGACAGCGGCCTTGGAAAATGGTTTCCATAACAGAGCAGCCATACCGTTCCGGTCGATCTTTTTATAGCCCTGTTTCTTATACCATGATGCCTTCATCCATACCGGTATGGCCAGACCCCAGGCAACCATGCCTTTAGCTCCCAATGACTGTACATCTTTCTCGGCTGCCTTGATGAGAGCAACGCCGGTGCCTTGTTTTTGCATATTTCCGAGTCCTTCCTTGTGCCCATGCACCCAGATGCAGTCGATGAAATACATCTCCTGGCCTTTGACGGGAGAGAGTTCAATTGGAACATATTGAATCATGCCATAGGCACGGTCCTGTTCATCCACGGCGATTTTCACCCTTAGACCTTTGTCTTTCATTTGCGCATACCATTGGCATTTGTGATTGCCGGCTTCCTTCATTTCTGATGACCACTCTTCAAAGCAGGCTAGGTAACTATTCTCATACCGAGGTTCCAGATCGATAATACGCATCTACATCATCTCCTAATATGCGTTACGGTTTTCGGTGTTCTTCTTACATTATAGCATACAGCTCATTTACAGAGAGCCAATGAGATTTGACTTGCCTTGGAAATCGTTGTAGTCTTATGATATAAATATATAAAATATTGGAATCGACAGAGATTGAAGTGATGATCCTATGTGCAACTCAAAACATAACGATGTCTACATACGTTTCTATGGAAGTCTCAATGATTTTCTGACCAGAGAAGATCGCCAGACCACCATGATCCATAGTTTGAAGGGTAGGCCAACCATAAAGGAACTGATTGAATCCAAGGGAGTGCCTCATCCGGAGATTGGCCTTATTCTGGTCGATGGGAAGCCTTGCGGTTTCGAGAGGTTTATCTATGGCGGTGAGTGGATTTCCGTATATCCTTTTTCGTCAATCTGGAAATCGGTCCGGATGCATCGTTAAGACCGGAACCGATGGAGGTGCCCAGGTTTATTCTTGATGTCCATCTTGGAAAGCTGGCTGCATATCTTCGGATGCTTGGATTCGATACGTTATATAGGAATGATGCTGCTGATGAAGCATTGGCTTGTGAATCCAGTATGCAGAAACGGATACTGCTGACGTTCGACAGAGAACTGCTGCACCGCAAAAACATTGTCTATGGCTATTATGTCCGTTCAAGAGATCCATTTGAACAGCTGATTGAAATATCCGAGCGTTTTGACCTGCTAGGTAAAATGAAGCCCTTCACCAGGTGCATGCTGTGCAATGGTGAGATGCAGCCGGTTGATGATGAGAAGAGACTCGAACAGGTTTCGGGCTATATCCGCAGTACATACGATGAATTCCATATATGTGATTCCTGTCATCAGATATACTGGAGAGGTACTCATTTTGACAGAATGGAAATATTGATTCAGCGGTTGAAAGATACACTGGTTGACTGACAAACGCATTCTATCAGTAGGATATGGGCCAGTGGAAGAGTGTTTTCATGATTATAGAACCAATATTAGAGAGAAATGGCGGATAAGAGAAATATGTTTAATCAAATAAAAAGAATATTCAATCAGTATCGAGGTTTGTCAAAATCCATATATGTGATCTTCTTTGCCAGAGTCGTTACCAACATGGGAGCCTTCATCTGGCCGATGATCAATTTCATCATGAGCAACAAGATGGGGATGTCACCGAAATCCATCGGGATTTTCACCGCCTTTGTAGGAATGGTCATGATTGTCGCAACGTATGCCGGAGGAAAATTGGCAGACCATTACAATAAGAAGAAAGTGATCATCATTTTGGATACGATGTCTGTGATCCTGTTCATTTGCTGTGGTTTTCTGGATCCCGGGTATCCTATGCTTGCTCTTTTTGCTGCGGCAGGTACCTTTGCGATGATGGAATGGCCGTCCTTTGAAGCACTGTTCATTGAAGCGAGCAAGCCGGATGAGCGTGAGAAGGTTTTCTCACTAAGTTATCTGGGGATGAACCTGGGTTTGGTGATCGGAGCAATGATCAGCGGTTTTCTATTTCAGAATCATTTGCGTCTCGCCTTCGTACTTGATGGACTGACGACCTTTACATCGACGGTTCTGATCGTACTCTTTGTGAAGTCCATCAACGTTGAGGACTTGAAAGAAGAAGAGAGGAATGAATACGAGAATGTGGAGGACCACCAAGCCAGCACGGTCAGCGTACTGAGTCAGAGGATGTCGGTCATGTTCATGTTGCTCATTTTTGTGGTGAGCGCATTCATTTATGACCAGTGGAGTTTTGCACTTCCGCTCTACCTTGAGCATCTGTTCGGAGCGGAGGGAGCAAAGATGTATGGCTTCATCATGTCGTTCAACGCTTTCATTGTCGTCTCGTGCACGCCGGTTCTGACCACACTTTTGGAGAAAATAAAGGAACTGCCGAAGGTGATGCTGGGCATCGGTTCGTTTTCGCTCAGCTTTCTGATCATCATGAACGAACCGGCCAGATATGTCTTCTTCTTGATGATCTTCATCTTCACCATCGGTGAAATAGTGAATACCTTGGGGGCATCGCCTTACTTCAGCAGAAGGATACCTGCATCGCATCGGGGACGTGTTTCCAGTTACATGGGTATCGGTCGCGGTGTAGGTGGTCTGGGTGGCAGGGTGATCGGTGGATTCGCCATCGATGCCATCGGTTATGACCCGCTGTTTATTCTGCTGGCGATACTGGGTTTTGCATCAGTGATTGTCATCATGAATATTTATGTTCTGGATAAACGTATGTTTCCCAAGTTGTATTAGTTTGTGAGACTGGAGTGGCAACTCATAACTTTATATCTCATCAGAAAGGATGCGTGTCTGTTGTTCTGTCAGTCGATAATCAGTAAGGTGAAAAATATGATTGATCAGCCGGTTTGTGACCTGAGGATATCAGGTGCTGTTACAGAGGAACCGGTTGCTTTCAAGGAAAGAAGATCACTGGTTTTTCGGACTATCAAATAGGAGATTCCTGGGGTGGACTTTTTGACTGTGCCTGGTTCAACCTGACAGGGCAAGTGGATCCTGATGTTACGGAGACATATTACCTGAAGTTGGATATGAACTGCGAGGCCCTTCTTTTTGATGCAGAGGGAACACCTGTCAAAGGATTCACCAGCGGCACTTCAGCGTTTGGGAGCGATGGTCGGCTGGGGTCGCCAGCCAAACTTTATTTTCCGCTGACGGATTACATCGATGGTCAGGGATGTGTGGATCTTTGGATTGACGCAGGCATGAATGACCTTTTTGGTAATGTACAGAAGAACGGACAGATAGAGACGGTGCAGATCGTGCACAGGGATTTACAGGCGAGAACGCTGTATTATAATCTGTGTGCACTTGCAGAGTTGATGCATGCCAGTTTTGAAGCAAGTGATGAAACGTATAGGATCTATAGAAGCGGTCTGGATCAGGTGTCGGTAAAGATTGATGAGCAGGCACCTGACTGGATGAATGAGGCATTGGCGATTACGGGTCAGCTTCTTGAGATTGAAACAGAAGAGGTCCATGAAGTGTATGCCGTCGGTCATGCCCATCTGGACTTGGCTTGGCTATGGCCGATTCGGGAGACACGAAGAAAAGGGGCGCGAACATTTTCCAATGTTCTAAGGTTGATGGAAGAATATGAGGAGTTCAAGTTCGGTGCCAGCCAGCCTCAAATCTACCAGTGGATGAAAGAGCAGTATCCGAAGCTCTACGGACAGGTCAAAAGCGTATAGCAGAGGGCAGATGGGAAGTGCAAGGCGGTATGTGGGTGGAAGCGGATACCAATATCACCGGCGAGGAGGCGTTGATACGTCAGTTGCTGTATGGCATCCGTTTCTTTCAGGAAGAGTTTGGAATCCGAGTCAGAAGCATGTGGCTGCCGGATGTCTTTGGCTATTCGGGGAACTTGCCCCAGATCATCAGAAAATCCGGTCTGGACTACTTCATGACCATTAAGCTTTCCTGGAACGATACCAATGCATTTCCTTATCATTCCTTCAACTGGCAGGGGATTGACGGTTCCGTAGTATTGGCACATATGCCGCCGGAAGGTGAGTACAACAGTCCTGCTGATGCGAAATATTTGCTTAAGGGGATGAACGCTTACCATGAAAAAAACATCTCCAGGGAGACGATGTGCCTTTTTGGTGTGGGTGACGGTGGAGGCGGTCCATCGGATTCCCATATCGAGCGGATTAGGAGACTTGGTGGCTGTCCGCCAATGCCAAAAGTGAAGATGGCTGCCTCTGAGGAGTATTTCAGAAGGCTTGCGGATATTCGGGATAAGCTTCCGGTATATAGAGGCGAACTTTACCTTGAGAAACACAGAGGCACTTACACTTCTCAGGGACGTGTGAAGTACTGGAACAGGCGGTTAGAGCAGAAACTGAAAACGTTGGAGACATTACTGGTTCAGTTGGACAGATATCAAGAATTCAAATCAGAGATTCAACTCATCTGGAAAGAAGTACTGCTGTATCAGTTCCATGATATTCTGCCCGGATCATCAATCAAAAGAGTATATGATGAATGTCTGGTAAGGTATCAGTGCCTTGATGAAAGAATCGATGGGATAGTGACAGAATTGATGGGATTTCCGCTTCTCAATAAGGATGAAGTACTGGAAACGTGTATTGTATATAATCCGCTGGCAGAGGTTTCGGTGGTTGAGCGGCTGACAGACACAACTTATCAGGAGTTCCATATGGCACCGATGTCAACACAGGTGTTGCACTCCAATACGTGGGAGAAGTCGGGAGCCGGAGACAGAACTGGCTTGGAAAATGCCTTGCTGAAAGTGACATTCAGCAGGGATGGTTCCATCAAGGAAATCTATGACAAAGAACAGCGGCTGCATGTGCTGTGTGGCGGGGCCAACCAATACCGGGTGTTTAAGGATATTGCCAATGCATGGGACATTGACAGACATTATCGCAGGCTCCCATCCCATGTAATGAAACTGGTCAAATCAGAAGGGTTCAGTTATGGGCCGGTACAGGGGATTGTCCAGCAGTATCAGTCCGGGGATAACGAACTGGTGGTTTCCATTCGCCTGAAACCGGGCTCTCGCCGTATCGACTTTGATGTGAAAGCGAAGTGGAAGAGTACGGAGACCATGCTTCGAACAGCATTCCCGCTGAACCTGCAGACGGACGAAGCTTTTTATGATATCCAGTTCGGTCATATTGCCAGGTCGACAGGGAACAGGACAAAAACTGAAAGGGCCCAATATGAGGCCTGTGGTCAACAGTGGGTGGATATGAATGACGGCAGATGGGGTGTGGCGTTGCTCACCGACAGCAAATATGGATTCAGAACAAAAGACAGCTGCATCGATGTGAATCTGATAAAATCCACGGATTATCCTGCGGAGCACGGTGATATTGGCTGCCATGCGTTCAGATATGGCCTCTATATTCATAAGGGAAGTCATATTGAAGCTGGAGTCGACCGACAGGCAATGGAGTTCAACACCTGGTTTCCGGTTGCAGGAAATGGTATCAAGATCATAACGCCGTTGATGACGCTGGATAATGAAAACATCACCTATTCTACAGTGAAGTCCAGTGAAGCAGGAGATGACCTGGTTGTAAGGCTTTATGAGCGAAACGGCCGCGACTGCAGCTGCACAGTCACCTTCAGCATGCCGATAGCTGCAATCTATGAGACCAACTTGGTGGAAGAAGGATTGATATTGCTCTCGGAAACGAATGCGGTTGAGCTGGAGTTTTCGCCGTTTGAGGTGAAGACATTATGCGTTAGACGGTGAAAGTCCGGAGCTGTTGACAATAAAGTCTTATGGGATTATAATGACAACGTAGGACATTATAATTTTAGTCAGCGGATAAGGTGATCAAATGGGCCGGAAGACAATGCAAAATATCGCAGACATATGCGGTGTTTCCATCAAGACGGTTTCAAGGGTGCTCAATAACAGCCCTAAAGTAAAACCGGAGACTAGAGAACGTATACTGAAGGTCATTCAAGAGGAAGGATATCAAGTGAATCTCCTGGCTCGTGGCCTAAAGCAGATGAGGACCAACACCATCATCGTATTCATTGACAAGCATCAGGAAAAATATTGGGGCGTATGGCATTCACAGATGCTTCAGTTTCTGTTTAGGGAGGCCAAGCTTAAGGGGTATAAGATCGTTGTTTCACCTTCGAGTGCTATCGGTCACCTTGATGATGAAACCGATGGATTTCACTTGCTGTCAAGCAAGATGGCAGACGGGGCGATTATTCTCGATAACTCCGATGAAGACATTCGCCTGGATTTCCTGAATAAGAACAGTATCCCGTATGTTCTTGTGGGGCAGTCCAAAGACAAGGATGTCTGTTGGGTTGATTTGGATAATTTCAATACAGGGGCCCAGGGATGCGAATACCTGATACAAAAGGGGTACAGGAAGATTGCGTTTCTTCTTGGACAGGAACAGTTTCAGGTGAATAAACTGAGGGCTGAAGGTTTCATTGAAGTTGCTGAGAAAAACGGGATCGATTATAAGGTCGAAATTTGAAGCGGACAGCTTGGAAGCGGTATATAAGACCACGTTAAGATTGCAGAAGGATGAATCCTTTGATGCGCTGTTCATATCTGGATCAGAACGGGCGATCGGCGCATATCGGGCATTGACTGAATTGGGTCGGAGGATACCGGAAGATGTAGCAGTGCTTGGCATTGACAACATACCGGTATGCGATTATCTTTACCCCGCAATGTCGACCATGGACCAGCAGTGTGACCGATTTGCCAAGGCCGTGATAGAGCAGCTCAATGCAATGATTCGCGGCAATGGGGAGTACATGCAAAAGCACGTACTGTTTAAGAACAGGATCATTGAAAGAGAATCGACATGATCATATAGCAGGCGGCATTCAGCAAGCGGCATTCTTACATCGAAATGACAACGAAAGACACTTCTAGGAGCGGATTTACAGTTTTCACCGGGCAGTGAGGAACTAGAGGTTCCACTGCCTCAAAAAGATATGAACCTGTGAGGGTTCTAAGTAAAAGGAGGAATATTTAATGAAAAGGTTTCTGTCAATGTTGATAACTTTGATGTTGGTCGTTGCTATGTTTGCAGCATGTGCAAGAGAAGAGCCAGCGGAAGAAGAGCCTACGACTGCAGAAGAGACAATGAAAGAGGAACCTGCGACTGAAAAAGAGACAGAGAAAGAAGAAACCGAAAGAAGAACCGATGAAAGTCGACAAGATCAAAATCACATCAGGATTGTGGTCAGTACCGGAAGAGCAACAATACATACGTGAAGAAGTACTGCCTGCATTTGAGGAAGCAACGGGCATAGAAGTTGAACTTGAGGTGCTTGCCGGGGATGACATGGTTAAGCTGATGACTTCCCAAAAGGACTCCGATGAGTGGACAACAGATATCTTGATGACCCATAGTGGTGACATGCCAAGATATATTTCCAATGAATTCGTTCAGCCAATGGATGAATTGATCGGTGGTCTTGACATTACCATATTGGAAGCGTTCAACGATTCAACTAAAATGGATGGCAGTACTTATTACATACCGATTTCGGCAGACGTATACCTGTTGATTGCAAACAAAAAAGCAATGGATTACCTGCCGGAAGGAGTAGCTCTTGAAACCATCACTTGGGAACAGTATAAGGATTGGGCAATAGCAATGGCAGATGCGGAAGGTCCGAAAGTATCATTCCCGGCAGAACCGGTTAAAGCAACCCTGTATCAGATGGGTGGCATTTGTTTGTCTTATGGAGGCGGCTTCCCGGAAATCAACTCGGATGGTATGAAAATGGCATGGGGGCTTGTAGGTGAAATGATGGCAGCCAATGCGATCGTTGAAACATCCTTCAACTACAGCAACCCGGTTGACATGATGAAATCGGAAGAAGCCTGGCTGAGTTTCTATCATATGGTTCCGGTTGGTCAGATTTATGCATCCGCACCGGCAAAATATGAAATCGCACCGGCTCCGGCAGGACCAAACGGCAACGGCACAATTGCAGGCGCCTGGGGTATAGGTATTACAGCAGGAACACCAAAAGCAGAAGCAGCAAAAGAATTCGTCAAATTCCTGACCAGCACAGAAATATTGTATAAGATTGCAGCGGGTACAGGCGGCTTCATTCCTCCAGTGGAAGAAGTCATCGCAGAACTTGGCGATGAGCCTAGAGACCAGATCATGAAAAAAGGTCTTGAGACGCTGAACAATGGTATCCCATCAGGTGTACCGGCTTCACTATATACTGATTGGGGTGCGGTCAAGAGTGTTTATGACACCGTCTTCAAATCCATGTGGGAAAATGACGGTGCATATACCGATGAGTTCCTTGATGAGCAACAGTCAGCTCTGGAAGCTTTGGAGAACTAGAATATTGTATAAGGAGAGCGCTTGGCAAAGCGCTCTCCTTTAGCCGTCCAAATTAAAGTCCGATAGTCATGGGAGGTTTTATATGTGAACGGTAGAATGAAGAAATGGATACCATACTTACTGTTGTCACCCGCGTTGCTTTACTACTGTCTGTTCTGGATCCGCCCGGTGCTTAGGGCTTTTTTTGAGAGCTTTACAGATTTGGAGGGTAACGCATCACTTTTCAATTATTTCCTAGTGTTAAAGGAACCCATGTTTAGGGAGGCATTCAAGAACTCGATGGTTTTCGCCATCGTGTCTGTTTTGCTGCAGTTTGTCATTGCGTTTATGTTGGCGCTGCTGCTGAACCGTAAATTCAAAGGTGTCAATCTGCTGCTGTTTATCGCATTGATCCCAATGGCAGTACCACCTACGGCCGTTGCGATTTTATGGAGAACAGGATTTTCGACCTACGGTTGGGCAAATAATCTGCTGACACGACTGGATATGATTGAAAAACCGATACTGTGGTTGACTGCTCAGGGAAATCAAGCACTGATGTTTTTGATATTGGTTGATACATGGACCGTGTTGCCATCGGTCATGATTATCCTTCTGGCCGGACTGCAGAACCTGAACAAGGAATACGAAGAGGCCGGTTACGTCTTTGGGGCGACGAGGTGGCGGGTGATCAAGGATATCGTCATTCCGATTATGAAGCCACAATCATAACGGCAGTCATACTCAGGCTTATCGCTGCCATGCAGGTGTGGATGATCAGTGTCATGATGTTCGGCTTCGGACGTGTGCCTTTCCTGGTTGAAAGAATCGCCTATTATAACGATATAGTGCCTATGCTTGAAGACAGTTACAAGCGGTCGGTAACCTATTCGGTCGTTGTCACGGTCATCGTGCTGACATCTGTGACCATATACCTGAAATTCAATACAAGGAAAAGGAGGGCGTAATATGAGTAATCGGACATTGCTTGTCAAGACAACTTTCTATATTATCATTGCGACTTTGCTGATTGCGATTTTGGTGCCGTTTTTCTTCTTCCTGACCAGCTCCTTTTATTCGAGTTACGAGGTGTATGAATTTCCGAGGTCGTTTTTGCCTACATTATCCTTCGATGTGAAAGTGACATGGGAGGAAGACATGTATCATCTTCATGTCTTCAATGAGGAAGAGCAAGATTACGAATTGCTTATCTACTCGGACAAACCGGAGGACTTTCGGATTTTCATGAAACGTGAGCTGTCCATTCAGTTGAGTGACGAAGAGATTGAAACGGACTTCTCACGAAGTAAAAGCGGCACACCGGTTTATAAGACCTACAGTAAGGATCTCCTTTACAATTACAAGACATTTTTCGTGATTACCCATAATGCGGACAGAGCTGTTCTAAACTCCATAGTAGCTGCAGGCTGGACCATCTTGATTTCCTTGTCATTGGGAAGCATGGCAGGTTATGCACTGGCAAGATATCAGTTCAGGGGCAAGGGTCAGTTGAATATCTCCTTGCTTCTGGTTCGGATGTTCCCGATGGTTGCGGTAGCCATACCGATGCTTGTCTATCTGATACGTATGGATCTTGACAATTCCATGTTCGGTTTAGCCATCGTGTACTCGGTAAGCAATATCGCTTTGACGGCCTGGATCACCAACAGCATTTTTCAGGGTATCAATGTTGAACTGGAGGAAGCATCGGTTGTTTTTGGTGCATCAAAATCCAGACGTTCTTCAAGATCACGTTGCCACTGGCGTTTCCGGGGCTGGTTGCATGCAGCATGTATGCATTTCTAGCTGCATGGAATGATTCGATTACAGCTTTGATTCTATCGAGTAATAATCCGACACTGTCGCTGCTGATATACAAAGCGCTGGGTACAAGCGGCGTCATACAGCTGTCTGCTGCAGGTGCTGTCATATTGATTATTCCGGCATTGGTATTTACCTTCATCATCAAGAATTACATCAATCAGTTATGGGGCGGTGTGAAGTTTTAGAACAATCGCTGATCTGTGAACAGGAGGGCTAAGATGGCATTTTTGGAGCTTATAAACTTAACGAAAAAATTTCAGAATAGGATTTTGGCAGTTGACAGTATGTCCCTTGTTATTGAGCATGGTGAGTTTGTTGTTCTGCTTGGGCCTTCGGGATGCGGAAAAACAACAACGATGCGCATGATTGCAGGCCTTGAAGATGTGACGGAAGGCGATATCATCCTTGAAGGAAAATCGATCATAGGATTGGCACCAAAGGACCGAGGTGTATCGATGATTTTTCAGTCTTATGCCGTATGGCCGCATATGACCGTTTATCAGAACATCGCCTATGCGTTGAAGCTCAGAAAACTTTCAAAGGATGAAATCAACCGACGCGTTATGGAAGCAGCCGATATGGCTGATATTACAGAATATCTTGACCGGAATCCCGGGCAGCTCTCAGGCGGACAGCGTCAAAGGGTTGCGGTCGCAAGAGCCATGGCAGTGGAACCGAAACTCTTCCTGATGGATGAGCCGCTGTCCAATCTCGACGCCAAACTTCGTGTCGCGATGCGGACGGATTTGAAGAAAGTCCATGAAAAGTTGGGATCTACGACTATATTTGTGACGCATGATCAGGCTGAGGCGATGAGTTTGGCCGATCGTATCGTGGTCATGAAAGATGGTGTTATCATTCAAATCGGAACACCGAATCAGATATACCATGACTGTGAAAACATGTTTGTAGCCAATTTCATCGGATCGCCTCCGACAAATTTCATCGATGTGGTGATACAGTCAGAGGGAGACAGGGTCATCGCCAAACATGAAGCCTTTGATTTTGAAGTCACTACAGCGATTCAAGAAGGGCTGAAGGCCTATCATGGAAAAACCGTTGTCATGGGTGTCCGTCCGGAAAATTTTGTTATCACGAAAGAACGAGGTCTTTTTGAATCCAAAATTCATTTTGTTGAACCGCAAGGTTCCCATACGATCATTGTCATCGAACTGTTTCAACAGCAGTTGAAACTGGTGTCAACCGATCTGTTCGATTTGAGGGTGGGAGACAGCATTCATGTGGGCATTAATCAAAAATCACTTTTCTTTGACAAAGAAAGCGGTAAACGGATCAGATAGGGGTGTGACAGCTTGAATATCGCATTGATACATTTTCGTGTGGGTGAAACTGACGGAGTTTCCCTTGAAATGGACAAGTGGAAAAGGGTTTTGGAAAACATGGGTCATCGGGTCTATTATATCGCGGGCAGCGAGGGCACAAGTGAAGCCTGCGTCATCAAAGAGATGTATTATCATGATGCTTATGATGCATTACTCAACAAAGCATGTTTCGAGGAATTAGGGGACTTTACTCAGGAGACGCTGCAGGCCGCCATCGAAGACCAAAGTGAGAAGGTCAAACTGCAGCTGATCCGTCTGTTCAGGGATTTGAATATCGATCTGGTGATTCCCAACAACCTGTTATGTCTTGGTCGCAGTCCTCATATCGCAATGGCTCTGACCGAGGCGGTCCTTGAAACAGAGGTTGATATCATCGGGCATCATCACGATTTCTACTGGGAGAGGGAATACTTCGAGAATCCGACAACAGACTATGTTAAAAGGCTGCTGGATACATATTTTCCACCTGTTCAGCTGACCCATATGAGGCATGTGGTCATCAATTCGCTTGCGAAAGAGGACCTGAAGCGTAAAAAGGGAGTGGAAGCTGCAGTGGTACCCAATGTGTTTGACTATGAGATGCCCGCATGGGGGAAGGACGGCTTCAACAGCACCTACAAAAAAGATATGGGTATCACAGAGAATACGGTGGTTTTCCTTCAGGCTACACGGGTGACGAACAGGAAAGCCATTGAGCTGGCCATTGATCTGATTGCAGTATTGAACGAACCCCGGTATAGAGATAGACTGTTAGGGCAGGTTCTCTATAACGGGAAGGTTTTTGATGAGGAAACCGAACTGCTGCTTGTTCTTGTAGGGCTCCATGAAGGGGCAGGAGGATATGAGGATTTACTGATCAGGCATGCAAAGGCAAAGGGAGTGAAGATGTTGGTCCATCCGGAGCTGGTGGACCACAGACGCCATATGTCAGGTGCCAGGAAGGTTTATGCTTTATGGGATGCCTATGTGTTCTGTGATATCATTACATATCCGAGTATCTATGAAGGCTGGGGCAACCAGTTCCTTGAAGGGCTGTTCGCAAGAAGGCCTCAGGTCATTTATGAATATGAAATTTTCGAAAGCGATATCAAGGCGTTTGGATTTGACTACATATCCCTCGGAAATGACTATACTCTTAGGGAGAATGGCTTTGCAAAAGTTGACAGGGAAAATCTCGAAAAAGCCGCAGATAAAACGATTGAATATCTAATAAACCCTAATCTGTATAAGAACTGTGTAGAGAGGAATTTTGAGATAGCAAAAGAACATCTTTCAATGGATACGCTTGAACGAATAGTCAGGAAGCTGATTACCATATAGAATATGCCAGGTAACACCACCGGATTATATGGTACTAAGTAAGATGAGTCGCTTATCATACATTGTATTGGAAAGCGTGGGTGAAGACATGAAATGGTGGAAAACGGCAGTCATATATGAAATATACCCGAAGAGTTTCAATGGTGATATTCAAGGGATCATTGCCAAGTTGGATTATCTTTGTGACTTGGGCATTGATGCCCTTTTGGCTATGCCCTATTTTTATGTCGCCGTTTATGGACAGCGGATATGATGTGAGTGACTATTATCGGATCAACAGTGACTTCGGTACGATGGGGGACTTTGAACAGCTGATTGAAGAGGCCCATTCCAGAGGCCTAGGAGTGATTCTTGATATGGTGGTCAATCATACCAGTGATACACATCCATGGTTTGTATCAGCCTGTGAATCAAGAGATAATCCTTATCATGATTACTATATATTCAGGGAATCCGGCTTTGGTGGTCCCCCAATAATTGGGTGAGCTCAAAGACGTTGGGATCGGTATGGAAGTACAATGAAGCTACAAACGACTACTACCTGCATGTATATACCGTTCATCAGCCTGACCTGAACTGGGAGAACGAAAGGCTCAGGGAAGAAATCTATAGGATGCTCAGGTTTTGGCTGGATAAAGGAGTTGATGGTTTCAGGTTTGATGTCATCAACAAAATCGCGAAAGCGAGCGGATTGCCGGATTTCCAATATGATGCCGACCACCTATATGCGGATAGCATGTTTGAGAATAATCCGCTTGTCCACAACTATATCAGGGAAATGAGACAGCAGGTTTTAGCGGTTATCCGGATGCGCTGCTCATGGGGCAGACGGCCGGAATTACGACCGAACAGGCCATCGACTACGTTCATCCGGATAACAGGGAACTGGATCTGTATCTTCAGTTCGAGCATATTGATATTGATAAGGGATATGAAGGAAGGCGTCAATCCTGGACCGTCGAGGATTTTAGGAACAGCCTGCTGAAATGGCAGTTTCTCGCTGAAAAGGGAGCATGGCCTACGGTGTTTTTCGGCAGTCATGATGCCCCGCGTATGGCAGCCCATTTCGGCAGCGTGGATCCAAGGTACCATGTGCTGTCAGCCAAGATGCTGGCGACGCTACAACTGTGCCTAGCAGGCACACAGGTCATCTATATGGGGGATGAATGGGGACTTTCAAATGTGGATTACAAGACGATTGAAGAGTTTTTGGATGTCAGAAGTCATGTCATCTACCATAAACGGATGAGCAAGGGGGAAGACAGCAGCAGCATTTTGGAAGACTTGAGATTGGGTGCTCGGGATAATGCCAGGTATCCGTTGCCCTGGGCGGCTGCTGATGAGATGCTTGGAGACAATGCCAGTATACTCGAATATTATCGTTCGCTGATCGCTTTCAGAAAATCAGAACCGGCCCTTCAGCAGGGTAATATACGCCCATTTGAAGTGACATGCAGGGATGTGTTCAGCTATCAAAGGGCTTACGGAAATGTTATAATAACGGTGGTTGCCAATATGGGGGCGAAGACCGTCGAGTTGGATACCGGCGACTGTGGAAAGGTTGTCTTTTATAACTATCCTTCACCCTCGAGGATGATACTGAGGCCATATGAAGTTCAGGTGTACAGATTGGAGAAATGACTGATGAGCAGTAGAAAAATGGTTCTCGTTCTGATTGCAGCGATTGGTGTCTTCGTTGTATTCATGGGCTATGCTTTCAAAAAATCCAAACCGTCGATATGAAAGTCGAAATGACGGATGAACCGTTGACTAGTGAGAATTTATCAGTGGTGATTGATGACTTGAACCGCTATCAGGACTTCGTGTTGACAGGGGATGTGAGCATCAATACATTCGGTTTTTTGCTGGTGGATCATCTGGACAAGCAGGCTGTGCTGTGGTTGAATGGTGAAGAGGAAGTTATCAGCTATGAAGGCTTGGATGTGAGCATCATTTACAGCAATCATTATATGGCTTATATTTCCGGAAAGCCGATAGTGGTTCTTAATTGTGATCCGCTGCTGGGGGATGCCTTTGAGCGTGGAATCGTGCTTGCGTATCAATACAGGTTTGGAACCGTGACAACGCTGAATCCGAGTGAAATACGATATTTTCAAAGTCCAAAAGAGAATATTCCGGTTAGGTATCTCCGTTTTCAAATGATTGAAACCCTGAAGGATGTATCTCTGGATTCAGCTGATATGGAGGCGTTTGCTCACTACTATTGGAAGTGGCAGGAGCAAATGGGGGAGAACACTCATCAGGTGGCCGAGTACGATTATTATGATGGCCTATTGGCTTACCTGACACTCAAAGTACGGCAGATGAAGGATTTGGAGTATGATGTTGAAAGTTACATAGAGGGGCTGCAAAACGATTATGGTGTATACAGCAAGACTTCAGAATATAAGGTTTTGGGCTTGCTTTGGTTCTTGGTGGCTGAGAATACAGGGATGCCTTTATATGAAGACGATGATGTAAAATCGGACAGGTACAAGCTGCTGATTCATAGTGTTCCTTATAGCACTGTGGAGGTGAACGACAATTATTCGGAATTTCAAGAGGCATATGGGAGATATTTGGCTGATTTGGAAGGCTTGTCGGAAGAAATGGTGATGGTTCAGGCGAAGCTTGAACCGATATCACTTGAACTGGTGTCTGAAAGTTACGATGAAACCATTCAAATTGGAGTAGATCTATATGTGTATACGAATTACCGTGGAAGATTGGCAGACATGAGTGTGATAGATGCACAAACCATGCTTGCCAGAGTATCGCCTTATAATATCGAGTATTTTCATGACGGGAGATATGAGTAGAATTTGAATCGAGTCATTTGCTGAAGGAGGAATATGACCGGTTCGATTTTCACCTTGGTTATACTATGCGACATACGATTTTCATATGGATTCAGACACGTAATTGTATAAGTTGGGCAGGAATGCTTGTTTTTCTTCATGCGAGTAGTATGATGAAAGTATGATAGCAGACTCAACTGGAGGTGAAGTATGGCTGCAAAAGTAAACGGATCACAATTGGTCATCATTTTTTCGTTGGTTCTTGTAGGTTTAGGATTGCTCACACCTTTGCCTTATCAAGTTTTTTCTACTGTCGGTGTGTTTGGCGTACTCTTTGGGTGGCTCATGGATATTCGATCAGGAGACAAGAAGACGGATGAAGACAATTCAGATATCAGCATCAATGTGACAGACACTCATCCTGTCAATTTCGATGAGCGATTGCGAAAACTTTCTCAATTGAAGGAGGAAGGCTTGGTTTCTGATGAAGAGTACGAAACGAAGCGTAGGGAAATCATGGAGGAGAAGTGGTAGGTAAACACTAAGATGAAAACGATAGAAAAGGCTGCGTTATTGCAGCCTTTTTTCCACGATATTCTTCCAAAACTCAAAATCGATATCCCGGAGGAAAATATCGGCAGTAACAGGGCCGATGCCCTTGAATTGCTGGAGTGAAGCCGCCAGGTCATACTCGTCTTTCGCTTCGCGTATCATTTGCATGATTGAACCGTAGCGATCCTTGAGCGTTTGACAGACATCAAGCAGTTTAGTGGCAGTGGAATAGTCATAACGGACATAGTGCCCCTGATCCAGTATGAAACCAGATGATCCCATCCGGCAGCCAATATTGCTTCGGGTGTGTTCAGCCCGTCCTGCATGAATTCATAGTAAGTCCGCTTGGTAACTTCCTGTTGTATGGGTTTGCCAAACAGAAGGCAGGCAAGGAACCATTTGAAGAGTTCGGATTCCTTTCCGGAATCCAAGCGGATATCCAATTCATATGAATTGATGGTCCTTTTTTCTCTGGTCATGTTACTTCACTCCTTATCATCACCTGCATCCATCATAGCACAAATACTATATACATATGCAGCTGATTAGTGATAAAATTGAAGTGGAAACCGTTTCGTTTGATTCATGGAAAATGAATCGTGAAAAGAGGTGCTGAAATGATGAATGACACAAGAGGTCCCATCGAGCATTTTTCGTGGGCGAAATTCATCGTCCTTGGTGAGGAACATTCCCAGGACAGTGATGTCAGAATTGGTAAAGGCAAGGACATCATGATTGTCGGCAAGAAAGTCAGGCGCTGGAAGGAACGCCGTGGTCATCTGATGGATAAATCGATGGTGAAGAGGATACTTGAAGAAGATGTCGATATACTGGTCATCGGCAACGGTGTGAACGGAGCGCTGACAGTACCGGATGAAGTCGTAGAATTCCTTAAGGATAAAGGCATCGGCAAGGTGATCGTAGAAGAGACACCGAAAGCATGCAAGAGTTATAACAAGTATTATCACAAGGGTGAAAAGGTCGCATTGCTTGCTCATGGGACATGCTGATTTGTATTGCATAGCAGGACATCATAAGATAAATGAAATTGAAACCATTCAAAAGGATCATATTAATGGAAGAGGAGAAAAGACATGGCACATGAAATTGATTACAAGATCATCGGAAATGAAATGCAGTTTGTGGAGATTGAACTGGACCCGGAAGAGAGTGTGATGGCTGAAGCCGGTGGCATGATGTACATGGATGAGAAGATAAAGATGGAGACCATTTTCGGGGATGGAAGTGATGCGGATCAGGGTAAAGGATTGATGGGTAAGCTGCTGGGCGCCGGCAAGCGTCTGGTTACCGGCGAAGGCCTATTCATGACCGTGTTTACCAATGTTGCAGGCGGTAAGGCTCATGTGGCTTTTGCATCGCCTTATCCTGGAAACATCATTCCGATCGACTTGCCGGATGTGAACGGCAAACTGATCTGTCAAAAGGATGCATTCCTGTGCGCAGCAAAAGGTGTATCCGTAGGTCTGGAGTTCCAGAGAAAACTGGGGGCAGGATTCTTCGGAGGAGAAGGTTTTATCATGCAGAAACTGGAAGGTGACGGTAAAGCATTTCTCCATGCAGGAGGAACAGTCGTTAAACGAGACCTGCAGCCCGGTGAAACACTAAGGTTGGATACAGGTTGTCTGGTGGCACTGACGTCCACTGTCAATTATGATATAACGATGGCCAGTGATATCAAATCCGGGCTTTTCGGTGGAGAGGGTTTGTTCCTGGCAACCCTGACGGGTCCGGGAACCATCTGGATACAGTCCTTGCCGTTCAGCCGCCTTGCGAACAGAATGATAGGCGCTGCAGGTGGTAATAAGGATGAATCAAGAGGTGCAGGCAGGTCGCTGCTGAACGACTTGTTCAATGACTAGAGACTCAAGAGGCAATATCCGGATGGGTTTAGAATTCATGTCTAAACGCATCCTTTTTCCTCTTTTTCCAGAAACCCCGCTTGAAAGTCTGTGTTCTGTTAGCGCCTAGCTTTGAAAACATATCCTTGATATAACTGTAACGGGCTTTCCTCGCCAGTCTTCTGGCTTTCTTGCGCAATGCGGATTTTTCCAAAGGCTCTTCCTCAAGACTGTTCAGCAGTGTAAGCTTATATCTTGAACCCATATAATAGGTATAGGCATAATTGCTGGCAGCCTGAAAAATAGGCACAGAAGCTTTGACGAAGATGTTGAGGAAAGGTATGGATTCACCGATGGATTTTCCGGTTTCCTCTTCAAGAAACTCGCTGAATTCCGTCACAATGCTTTCAAAGATCTCCTCCAACTCATCATCGAACTCCTGAATGATGCCTGTCGCAGAAGCTATGGTGACGGTGTCGAAATACATCAAAAACAGGTCTGACCAGCTATACCGTAGATTCATTTTCCTGGAAAGCTCATAGACCATCTTGCTGTTACCGAAAAGAATGCTGATACCATCAATAAAAGGATTTGGAGAGACCATAACCGTAGCCGTCAGTCTCATGGCATAGGAACGGATGATCTTATCCATCTCAGTCACATTGTCTTCAACATGTGATTTGATCCAAAGTGCTGTCTCATGAGTATCGTCTTTGGATATGGCCATCAATTCATTTTTCTTTTCAGTTTCCAATCCTTTTATAATGAATTTCCTCAATCTTAAGGTTGCACGTCTGTCTCCAGTCGACATTTTTTGCAGCGTCCTCATCGAAGGCTTGTGTGTATAAGCAATCAAAGGCACGATCACATAGTAGAAGAACAATAGTCCTAAGGTACCATAGAATGCGTATTCGATATAAGTATTCCCCCGACTTACAAATTGTCCCAGTTCGATGACACCCGTCATGATAATCGTAATAAAATAGATAATCACAAAGAGTCCTATGATCCTTAATGCCTTCATTTTATCACCTGCCTGTTCAGCTGAAATGTTCCGGTTACTTTATTAACTCGATGCCTCCAATGAGTGGCAGTCGCTTGGCTTCACCGTTGATCGCATTGATAAGGCCGAGAATCCAAAGGGCAAAAACAGCCAAACTGCCGATATATGAGATGAAACTGAAGGAAAGACTACCGACTATATTGAAGGCGATACTTGTTAGAAAGATAAGCAGAGCTTGGTTGCAGTGGAATCTGGCATAAGGAGATTCTTTCGAGGGGGTTAGCAGCAGTGGCAGGAAAAAAATAAAATAGGCAACGATTCCCATCGTCTTGTTGCTTTCAACATCATTTGCATCAAAGACAACAACTTCTTGTTCAAACATTTGCATCCTCCTATTACTTTCTTGGCAGATTATAATGAGCTGGTTTCTCTTACTATTATATCATAAGTATGACGATATGATGGATGAATACCAATGATAGAGGAATATTTTCCTGTTAATCATAACATTCCGTCGTTTTGTACCATTATGTGGTATGATAGAATTGAAGCAAACGGTAGCATGTCGTTGAAGTGTAAGCTGCGAAAAGAGTGATAAGATGTATGAAAAACTGGCAACAACTTTGGGTAGAAAAGATGAGCAACCCAATATCGATTTGGCAGTTGAAATCTGCGAATCCGAAGATACGAAGCTGATTGAGGAGCTGATACAAGGCCTTGATGAAAATAAGGCAATTGCGAGCGACTGCATCAAAGTCCTCTATGAAATCGGGTTTAGAAAGCCTGTTCTCATAGAGGATTATGTAGGGATCTTCCTGGAAATGCTTCAGTCGAAAAACAACCGCATGATATGGGGCGCGATGTCGGCACTGTCAACAATAGCTTTCCTAAGGCCGACGGATACCGCAAAGGGCATGAGCCGGATCATGAGCGCCTATGAGCGAGGCAGCGTCATCACCAGGGACTGCAGCATCAGTGTTTTGCAGCACTTGTGAAAAGTGGTACGGATGTCGAGGAGGAAGCCTACAGGTTGCTTGTAAGACATCTGAAGACCTGCAGACCCAAAGAGGTTCCGCAGCATGCAGAACGGGCATCAGCGTGTTTTGACAGTCGTAATGCTAAAACCTTTATCGAAGTATTGGAAACAAGACTGGAGGATCTGACAGCACCTCAAAGGAAACGGGTGGTCAATGTTCTGAAGCTTCTCGACGCCTTGAATGAACCTGGAGGATAAGAAGGAAGGCATATGGAAGGAATCAGCATCAGAAATATGGTGGATAGTGACAGGGAGGCTGTGGCAAGGCTTGTTTTCAAGGATTTTGGCAAAAATTCCTTGCCTTTGCAAAACATGAAGATGACAGATGCGGTGGATTTGATTGACTCGTTCATTTTCAGCGATCCGAGCATCTATGAGCGTACGTATGTTGCCGTTGACGAGACTCAGGTTTGCGGTATGATGATGATGAAGCGCCATGGGGATGAAACTGCCTATGAAGTGAGCGATATGAAGAAACTCTTGAAGATCGGTTTGAGAAACCTTTTCAAGACAGTTGTTCTCCTGGCAAAAATGGACTATAAGGTGAAGGAGGGCAATCTCTATATTGAAACCATAGCCGTTGATGAGCTGTATAGAGGTCAGGGCGTAGGAACAATGCTTCTGGAGCTTGCGGATAAGCTTGCGAATCAGGATGCATCAATCAAGGCCTTGTGTCTGCATGTGATTGCAAAGAACGAAGGGGCGAGAAAGCTGTATTCTCATAGAGGATTTACGACAAAGAGATCATCAAGGAATTCAGTTCTAAAGAAATACGCTGACATAAACAGGATGTTCTATATGGTGAAGTCAAAGTAAACAGCTAACCTTTTAATATTCAATTTGAAAGTGAGGTAATCAAATGATAAGTGAAATTCAAGTCGTGAAACGTAACTTGGTAAAGGCATTAGTCGTTCGTACTAGATGCCCGGTTCAAGAGTTGCCGGGTGTATTGGGAGCAAGTTATAGCAAAATCTCGGCATATATGGCTGATCAGGGTGCCATAGCCGCCGGAGCACCATATGTTGCCTATTTAATCAGGATATGAACGATCTGGAAATCGAAATCGGCATACCGGTTGCGATGTATGTGCCGGATACCGAAGAAATCGTCATGAGCGAAATCCCTGATGGCGACTATGTCAGAGCAGTCTATACCGGTCCTTACAGCGACTTGCATGAGGCCTACCGCCAGATGACGGAATACATGGTAGGCAATGACTTGACGGTCAACGGAGCGGCATATGAATCCTATTTGAATGACCCGGCAGACACACCTGAAGAAAAGCTGATGACAGAGATACTCTTGAAATTATGATAAGTGAGATGTGATTTGACTGATAAATGACGCTGACCGAAAAGGCCAGGGGTCATTTTTTTAAAGATGTAGGCAGGGCCAGGAAGGTCCTAGGACTATTGACTGATGGATGCTGAGACTTGTGATCCCAAATGAAATATCGGATAATGAAAGGAGGAGGGCATATGTGTAAAAATAATCACTTCAGGACATACAAGGATGAATCCAGAAGGAATCTACTCAAATACACTAGAAAGGCTTTCCGTATGATACCTGGCATTAAGAATCCTGACATACTGGATATCGGCTGCGGTTCAGGCATCCCGACTGTGGAACTGGCAAAGTTGAGCGGCGGCAAGGTCATTGGGTGGATATCGATTCGGATGCGTTGGACAGATTCAAGGAGAGGATTCTCTCGGAGGGTCTTTCGGATAGGGTGTCTGCACTGAGTATGTCTTTATTCGAGCTGAGTTTTGAAGATGAGAGTTTTGACATCATTTGGTCGGAAGGATCAATATATCCTATTGGTTTTGAAAGGGGATTGCAGGAGCTGCGAAATTTATTGAAGTCAGGAGGTTGTCTTGTGATCCATGATGCGATTGAAGGCAAAGCGGACAGAGTTGAAATAATCCATTCAAACGGCTACAGACTCCTTGGACACTTCAATTTATCCCAGGAGTTATGGCATCAAGAGTACTTCATTCCATTGAAAAAAAGACATGATATACTGAAAACGCGAGACAAAGTCAGTGAAGAGGATAAAACGGAGCTTCAACGGCTTGAAAAAGAAATTCAGGATTTTGAAAACTACCCAAACAGACAGCAGTCTGAATTCTTTGTTATGCAAAAGACAGATTGAAAGGTGTGATACAATGATCGAGATTCCAGAAGCCATAGTATTGTCACAACAGGTGAATGAACACTTATCAGGAAAAACCATTCGGGAAGTCATCGCCAATCATTCGCCCCATAAGTTCGCATGGTTTTACGGTTTGCCGGAGGATTATGCCGGTCGTCTGGAAGGTGAAACCATCATGTCTGCAACTGCCTCTGGCGGTTTTCTGGAAATACTGTTGGATGGTTCCAGGCTGCTTTTCAGCGAAGGTGTGAAACTGACCTACTTGGGGGAAGGTGAGAATGAACCGAAGAAGCATCAGCTTCTATTGAAGTTCGAAGACGGATCCGTGCTTGCCGCATCGATACAAATGTATGGTGGTCTATGGTGTTTTCAAGATACATTCGATCATGAAAGCTTCAATGAGTACTATCAGGCGGCAAAGACGAAGCCGTCACCGCTGAAAATCGGATTTGAGGAAACTTATTTCAGGGAACTGATACAGACGGATGAACTGATGAACAAAAGCGTGAAAGCTGCTTTGGCGACCGAACAAAGGATTCCCGGACTGGGAAACGGCGTCCTGCAGGATATCCTCTTCAATGCAATGGTCCATCCGAAACGCAAGATCAATACCTTGACGGACCAGGAGTTCAAGGATCTGTTTTCATCGGTGAAGACGACCCTGCATGAAATGGTCATCGGTGGAGGAAGGGATACGGAAAGTGACCTTTTCGGATGCAAAGGCGGATATAAGACAAAGATGAGCAAGCTGACCGTAGGTAAGCCCTGCGAAAAATGCGGACAGACGGTCGTTAAAAAATCCTATATGGGTGGCAGCATATATTTTTGCCCCGGTTGTCAGCCTGAAGCAGGGATATGACCCACTGCTATTATTTAAAAAAATGCTTGGAGGTTACATCAATGAAAGAATTGATTATTCCGCAAAGATTGAAAAAGGAGACAAGGTTGCAACGGTGAGCCTGTCGTGGGGTGGCTCAGGGGATGATGAGATCCGTTGGCGGTATGAACAGGGTGTCAGGCAGCTTCAAGATGAACTGGAACTTGAGGTTGTTGAGATGCCACACACCCTGTCAGGAACCGAATATATCTACAATCATCCGCAGTCCCGCGCAAAAGACCTGATGGATGCATTTCTGGATTCATCCATTAAAGGAATCATCACCTGCATCGGAGGGATTGAAAGTGTTCGCATCCTTCCATATATCGATTTCAACATCATTCGTCAAAATCCCAAGGTGTTCATCGGCTATTCGGATACCACGGTGTCGCATATGATTTGTTTCAAAGCGGGGATTCAGAGTTATTACGGACCGACAATCCTTGTGGATTTTGCAGAAAACAACGGCATGGACCGGTATACCGTTGAATACCTGAAAAAGGCCCTGTTCTGTGAAGAACCGATTGGTGAGATTATTCCGGCAAAAGAATGGACCAGCGATTTTTGCCGTGGGGAATTGAAAATATCAATATCAGCAGGCAACGCAAATCCAATACCGATTTTGAGCTGATTCAAGGTTCAGGTGAAGAGGTGACCGGTCGTTTGATCGGGGGATGTTTTGAAGTCTTCGACTCACTAAGGGGGACCAGTCTTTTCCGCAGCCTGATGAGTTTGAGAAGGCCATTCTGTTCTTTGAAACGGCAGAGGACAAACCGGCACCATGGTATATCGAATGCGGACTAAGGGCATATGGAGTCATGGGGATTTTGGATGGGATCAACGGTATGATCTGGGGAAAACCGATGGATGAAAAGTACTATGATGACTACAAGAAAGTCATACTAAAGGTGCTCAAAGAATTCGGCAGGGAGGATATCCCGGTGCTGTACAATATGAACTTCGGGCATACGGAGCCGAAAATCACCATCCCCTATGGCAGTCGCTGCCGGATCCAGGGCAAGCGAATACACATCTTCTAGGAGGGGACAGTCCCGACCCAGCGACCTATTTGACAAGAAGCAGAATCTATACTAAAATGGTCATATTAAACAGTTGATTTGGAAAGCGTTATGCATTGGAGTTATGCATGCGCTTCCTTTTTTGTGTCATATAGGAGTAGGAAATGTTTAGTGAAATTCAAGTTAATGATTTTATCAAACTCACCGCTGACGACTATAGTCTGATCGATGTCAGAGGAGAGGTGCCATACAACCACGGCCATATCCCAGGAGCCATTCTCATGGATGCACATGAGGTTAAAGAAAGATGCGATGAAACTGGATAGAAGCAAAAAGGTCATCGTTTACTGCATGAAGGGGCTGATCAGCGATGAAATAGCCAGGAGTTTCGCCGAAGAGGGTTTTGAAGCCTATAATCTGATGGGTGGCTACGGAGCCTGGTTGATGAAGACTTTGAGCAGCGAGAAAAGCAGGGAAAGGGAAATTGAGAAGAGTATTCAGAAGAAATTCAAGAAGCAGCTTTTCTCCAAATTCGCCAAGGCCATCAACACCTATGATCTTGTCCAGGAAGGTGACAAGATTGCCATATGCATATCCGGAGGCAAGGATTCCATGGTCATGGCCAAGCTGTTTCAGGAGCTGAAGCGGCATAAGAAGTTCGATTTCGAATTGGTGTTTCTGGTCATGGATCCCGGTTACAGCGAATACAATCGAAAAAGCGTGGAGAAGAATGCTGAGATTCTGGATATTCCTGTCACCGTATTTGAAACGGATATCTTCGATTCCGTTTTCAATGTCGATAAATCTCCCTGCTATCTCTGCGCAAGAATGCGGCGGGGATATCTCTACAGCAAAGCCAAGGAACTGGGCTGCAACAAGATTGCATTGGGACATCATTATGATGACGTCATTGAAACCATTTTGATGGGAATGCTATACGGTGCGCAGGTTCAAACCATGATGCCCAAGCTGCACAGTGACAACTTCGAGGGCATGCAGCTGATCCGTCCGATGTATCTCATCCGCGAAGATGATATCCTTCACTGGAGAGAATACAACAATCTTCGGTTTATCCAGTGCGCCTGCCGCTTCACCGACACCTGCTCAACCACCGGTGAAGACGACGGATCAGGTTCCAAGCGACTGGAGATCAAACACATGATCAAGAAAATGAAAGAAACCAATCCATTCGTCGAGAGCAACATCTTCCGCAGCGTCGAAAATGTCAACCTTGACACGGTCATATCATATAAGCAGAAGCGTCAAAAGCATAGCTTTCTTGATGACTACGAGAACTAGAATCTATAGTCAGGGTCAGGAAGGTCCTAGGACCTTCCTGACCCTGACTATACCCTGCAGTGGACTATGTGGTTGCAATGGTTGACACGCTGAATGACAAATGGCAAGCCGGAGAGATGATGATGCCTCTTGGAACGGGATTATCCATTAATTATCCTGCTGCTGCACCTGAAGAGATTCAAGGCGTCAAAATTATCGAGAACGAAGAAGTCTATACTGATTTCCAAAATTATGCTTTTGATGAAGAAAAAGGTGGCATTTACAACCATATGGATTTCGAAAAATATATGGAAATCATGAAGGATCCCGAAATCGAAACCGATTTGACCGAGGCAAACAGAGGCTTTGTCATAGTATCAGTCATTGACGGCAACTGGAATGCAGAGGCTGAAAAGGTGGCGTATATGGAAGATGCGATTGGAAGTGTTCCGGCTAAATAGGACGGGACAGTCCCCAATAGGACCTATTAACCCTGCATCGGAAGTGATTGTGAGAAATCAACAAATATTGCCTAAAGATTTCTTGTGTTTTGTACAATTAATTGAAAAAATTAGAATAAAGCTTGACGCGAACGGAATATGATGATAAAGTATGTACATCAAGTGCCCGATGAATATCCATTGTATATTCGATGGGACAGATGCTAATATATGGAATGACTGTTGCGGATAAAGATAGCGATATGCTTTTGAAGACCAGTACAAAGTAATTACTTTGTGCTGGTCTTTTTTGCGTTTTTTCAAAGAGTCATTCCAAAACTATCAGATGAAAGGTATTTAGGAGGAAAAGAAATGAAAAAATTAACTGCAGTATTGGTATTGGTGGTTGTACTTGGTGCTATGGTGTTTAGTGGGTGTTCAAAACCTGAAAAAGCATCGAGTGCAGGAGAACAAGCTGAGACAACTCAGTCAGAATCAAATGACACGTACCCGGAAGGAAAGCTGGACTTTGTAGCACCAGGTGGAGCTGGCGGTGGATGGGATATGACAATCCGTACAACTGCAAAAGTTCTTAAAGATACTGGTCTTGTAGAGGTTCCAATGCCTGTAACAAACACACCTGGTGGTGGTGGAGCAGTATTCCTGGCTGAATTGCAAACCAAAGTGGGAACAGATGATACGGTTGTTGTTTATTCATCACCATTGTTGCTGACAAATTTGAACGGTTCAACTGAGTACAGCTATCAAGATACAACTCCTTTGGCTCGCTTGATCACAGACTATGGTGCGTTTGTTGTTGCAGAAGATTCCAAGTATCAGTCAATCGCTGAAATCATGGACAAGCTGAAAGCTGATCCAAAGAGCGTAAAGATCGGTGGTAATTCATCTGTCGGTAGTATGGACCATATCCAGTTCCTGTTGATTGCTAAAGCTGCAGGTGTTAATGATCTTAAAGAAATCGATTATATAAGTTTCCAAGATGGTACGGCTAATGCACAGATCCTTGGTGGACATGTCGATCTTTTGACAACCGGTCTTGGTGACGTATCCGCACTTCTTGAAAGCGGAAACTTAAGGTGTCTTGCGGTTACATCTCCTGAAAGAGTTGGAGAAGGTGCTTTGGCAGAAATCCCAACCTGTAAAGAAGAGGGTATTGATGCCGTATTTGAAAACTGGAGAGGATTGTTTGGACCGAAGGATATGCCGCAGTATGCTGTTGAGTACTGGGAAAACACTTTGGCAGACATGGTTGAAACAGATGAGTGGTTGGCAGCAAGCAAGCAAAACGGATGGGCTCAGTGCTACTTGAACTCGGCTGATTTTGAAGCCTTCCTTACAGAGACAAATGATAACTACAAGACAATCCTTCAAGAGATTGGTATGATTGATTAATTGCAAGAGAGGAAGTTGAAAGTGAAAGATCAAACGAAAAAAACCAATGCCAACGAAGCCCTGATGGGTCTTATCGTGGCTGTTGTCGGAGCATTGTATTTGCTGCTTACCATGGGAATCAAAGACGCTGCAGTTGGAAATCCTATGGAGCCGAAGTTCTTTCCTTTGATGATTTCCATACTGTTGATTGTACTGGGGCTGTTTTTCTTCTTAAAAACAGGCCCCGGTAGAATCAAGGACAGTATGGTGAACATTAAAAAGGCTGTCGGTCAAGATCCAGACATCTATAAGACTATAGGGTTGACTGCATTGAATTGTACAGTATATGCTTTTTTGTTCAAACGTGCGGGTTATGTCGTTTCAACGGTGATATTCCTTGAAGTGCTTTTATACCTGACAAGAGGTAAGAAATGGTTCGTCAATTCCATTATCTCATTTGTTTTCAGTGTAGCTATTTATTTTGTTTTTTCAAAACTGCTAGGTGTCATGTTGCCACCGATGCCGTTTTTGAATATTTAGGAGGTGTGCATTATGGGTGAAGTATTCATGAACCTGATGGAAGGATTTGCCGTTGCGCTGACTCCTTATCACTTGTTGCTGGTTACTTTTGGCGGTGTGTTAGGAACGATTGTCGGTATGCTGCCGGGTCTTGGACCTGCAACCGGTGTTGCAGTACTGTTACCGATCACATTTACCATGGGACCTACAGCAGCCATCATCACGATGTGTGGCGTATATTACGGAGCTATGTTCGGAGGTTCCAGAAGTTCCATTCTGATCAATACACCTGGAGATGGAGCTGCTCTTGCAGCAACATTTGACGGATATCCCATGGCGATGAAAGGGAAGGCCGAATCCGCTCTCGCGATTTCAGCCATCGCATCATTCATCGGTGGTATCATTTCGGTTATCTTCATGGTATTCGTTGCTACTCCCGTTGCCAATTTCGCTCTTAGATTCGGACCTGCAGAGTATTTTATGCTCATGGTGACAGCATTGGTCATGACGTCATCCATGTCAAAAGGGAACATGTTAAAAGGTGTGATTGCCACAGCTATCGGTTTGATGATTGCTACAGTGGGTATTGATGCACAAACCGGTGTGAAGCGTTTCACATTTGGAGTGTTGGAACTTCAGACAGGCATTGATTTCCTTGTTATCATCATAGCTATCTATGCATTGGGTGAGGTCTTTAAAAGCTTTAAGACTTTGAAAGACGGGACCAAGAAAGCCCAAACTGATTTTGGACGTATATGGATTACAAAGGATGAATGGAAAAGGTCCAAGTGGCCAATACTTAGATCTGCCCCTCTTGGCTTCCTCATAGGAGCATTGCCGGGTGCAGGTGGAACAATGGCGTCTTTGATGGCATATAACAATGAAAAGCAGATGTCCAAGAATCCGGAAGAATTCGGAAAAGGTGAAATTGTCGGATTGGCAGCACCTGAGTCAGCCAACAATGCCGCCAGTGTAGGTGCGCTGATTCCAATGCTGACCCTTGGAATTCCAGGTTCAGGAACAACAGCGGTCATGATGGGAGCACTCCTGATGCTGGGAATCCAGCCGGGACCATTGTTGTTTACACAACATCCTGACATAGCTTGGGGATTGATTGCTAGTATGTTCGTAGGTAATATCATTCTTGCATACATCAACCTTCCAATGGCAAAACTGTTGGTGCGTGTACTTGCAGTACCGCCTAAGATCCTCTACCCAATCGTTCTTGCTCTGGCATTTGTCGGAACCTTTGCTATCAGCAACAGTGTGGTTGACTTCTATGTGCTGGTATTATTCGGTCTCGTAGGTTTCATTATGACAAAGGTAAAGATTCCTACAGCACCGTTGATCCTTGCGGTAATCGTCGGAAGCACGATGGAGCAGTCTTTCAGACAGACTCTCAGGTTGTCAGACGGAAACTATACAGCGTTCTTTGATTCAGGTGTCAGTCTTGGACTGTTGGCCATAACATTGGGATCCATCTTGGTTCCGTTCATTAAGAAAATGATTGAGAACTCAAGGAGAGCTACAGTAGACGTATTATCGCAGGATGATTAGTTATAACAGTAACTTTATGCAAAAGATGCCAAAAATGCTATAATAGAGGCAAATACTCAATAAATGAAATATTGCAGAGGTGCTGCCATGAAAAACGCAAAAGGAAAAAGAAGTGTTGTTGCGACAATTATAGCCATAACCATTTCGCTTGTTATGGTCTACCTGATCATGCTGAATTATTCTGATTTCAGTGATACACTAATTTCCAATGAGCAAAAGCGTTTACTGGCAGTCGCCGATGCAATTGCGACCTCCATTGAAGAGAATGTGAGATCCAACGAGGAATATCTTACAGTTATTAAAGAAGACACAAGGTTTACAGAAGGAGTGGATCAGATGATTCATGGCCGGATAGTGGATCTTGAACAAGTACTTGAGAGATTCATAGCAGTCAACAGTACCGGTATCATCGAACTCAGTGTCTATGATGCCGGGTACGATCTCTTAAGTCAATATCCCAAAACAACAGAACATCATATGGATGCTAGGGAACAGGGAGAATTGAGAAGGGTGACGGATAACCGTCATCCTCTTGTTGGTGATACCTATTTTCCTGAGGATGGTTCTCCTTATTACAATATCTATATGCCCGTTTTCAAGGATACCCGTTTTTTGGGTATCCTTAGAGGCCGTATTGATACGGAGTACATCTATGAGAAGATTGTCAAGCCGGTTGAAATCGGAATAGTAGGGTATGCATCGGTGAAGACGAATGAGACGGTGTTGCTGATGCATCCTGCAACGGATGATATTGGTGAAAAGCTCATGTCTGTGAGGAGAGGCAGGTTTCCGGATTATGACTGGAGTGAGCTTGAACGTGTCGTGGATGAACAGATCACCAAAAGAAGAGGCGTCAGTATATATCACTCAGTATGGGCTGGAGATGAAAGTGGAACGAGGGTTAAGAAATTCAGTGCATATTCTTCAGCGGATATTGGGAGCAATTTCTGGATTGTGACCATATCTGCGGATTACAATCAGGTAGTTGAAGTCATCAGGAAGAATTACTATATTACATTGGTTATCTCAGCCATGATCTTCATCAGTGTCATTTTGCAATGATCTTTGTACTTATTACACGACAAAAACACAGAGAATTGGAGGAAAGTATCAGTCATAACAGAGCTTTGGAGAGGCTTAACAAGGAACTTGCCGAAGACATTGAGAAGCGCGAATCCCTTCAGGTGGAGCTCAATAAATCGATTAAGAAGTATACAGCTATTTTTGACAATACGAAGGAAAGTGTTTTTATCGTTGATTTTGAAGGTGGCCATACCGGAAAGCTCATAGAACAGAACCTGATTGCATCGGAAGTATTCGGTTATTCGGATGATGAGCTTCGCGATGTACATTTATCAGACCTGGAAGCGGAGCAAAACGATGATGAAGTGGATCAGCGTTTCTCATCTTTGGAGATTGGTGACTCTACATTATATGAAACCATATTGATTGGCAAGAACGGTGATAAAGTACCGGTAGAAGCACAGTGTTCATTGTTTGAACTGGATAGGCGAAAAAGAATGCTGTTCATTGCCAGGGATATTTCACAGCGTAAGCAGGAAGAACAGATCCTGATTCGAAGTGAGCGGAGATTCATGAGCATCGTCAATGAGTTGGCGACGAGGATGAAAGACGATAGTTTTGAAGTGGATACGATGGACTATGAATCCACTGCGCTTATGCAGCAAAAGCTTGAGAAGATCAATATCCAGCTGGAGCATCTGTTCAAGAATGAACTGGATGAAAACCGCAGGAAAGAAAGCCTTATGCTGATGCAGTCGAAGAATGCGGCCATGGGTGAAATGATCGGCAACATCGCTCATCAGTGGAGACAGCCTCTGAACACGCTGAATTTTATATTGACTAATATGATGGATGAGCTGGATGGCTGTGAAATCGGTGACGAGAGCAGGGATTACCTCAGTCAGAAGTTCAGAAAGGGTTTTGCCATCATCCTGAAGATGTCCGAAACCATCGATGACTTCAGGCATTTTTTTCAAGCCCCAGGATTCCAAAAAGGAATTTGAACTGCGTAAAACCATCGAATCCACTTTGCAGTTATTTGAAGAGAGAATGAAGCTTTATGGCATCCGAGTGGATGTGATGAACGATGAACACGTCATGTACTATGGTTACTCGAACCATCTTTCCCAGGTGCTATTGAACCTGATCAACAATTCCATTGATGCGCATAGGGAACAGAGCGAAGAGCAACCATCGGCAGCTGCGGACAGGAAGATAGAAATCGGCTATCACTTGGTCAAGGGCTTCATTGAGATAACGCTGACAGACAATGCAGGCGGTATTGATGAAAGTGTCATAGAAAATATTTTCGATCCTTATTTTACAACGAAGGATATGCAGAACGGAACAGGATTGGGGCTCTACATGTCGAAAACCATCATAGAAAACATTTTGGTGGAGCGCTTAGTGTTGAGAATATCAATGACGGGGCACGTTTTACCATTCGGCTGCAGCATGGAACGGAGGAAGAAGCATGAAAGAAAATCTGTTATTGAATCTGAAAGTTCTTTACGTGGAAGATGATGACGATACCAGAGAAGAACTGGCTCATTTCCTGAGAAAACGTGTTGGAAAGCTCATTACAGCCAAAAACGGGGAAGAAGGTCTGAAAAAATACGAAGCGAATCAACCTCATATCATCATCACGGATTCCAGAATGCCGTTGATGGATGGGATTACCATGAGCTCAAAAATCCGCGATAAGGATGACAGGGTTGCCATCATTGTTACCACTGCCTTCTCTGATGTGGAAATGGTGATCAAGGCCATCGATATGGGTATCAATAAATATATCCTTAAACCGGTAGTGGCATCAGAACTGATGGAAACGCTGAATGACTGTGCAGTCAAAGCCCTGATCAGCAAAGAAGGGAAACTTCCGGTTGGAGAGCAGCTGGTCCTCGATATAGAAGAGAAAAAAGAGATGGAAAAGACCATCCAGAACCGGCTCGCCATGTTCCTGAAAGATAAGACAGGCAAAGGCCCTAAATTCGTGAAAGCCTTCTTGGAGATGGATAAGATTGAGATCGATGCTGCAGATACGTTCACAAAATACGAACTGTCACTCCTGGACCGCGGAAAAAATGAACGGATTGTCCGCTTCGTCAGAGAATCTTTCTATATGAGCTACAGACGCGAAATTGAAAACATCCTTCATGACATCCTGTCGGTCGACTGCTCTCTTGAATCAGTTGTCGTGGATACATACCGCAAGAAGGACAAGATCATCCTTGGGGTCAGACCCCGTTAACAAACTGTGAACGGGATCTTTCCTGAATCTTGTGTCTTGACATTGACAGGTCTATCGGATATGGTATATTCTGAAAATAGTGGTTATTGATCGAGTGAAGACCATATACATTCAGTAAAGGAGAATATCCATGGGTCAGGAGAAACTGAAAGTGAGAAAGTCCATAAAATTCAAACTGCTGGGGATCATTCTGCCGGTTCTTATTTTGTCGATCATTTCTTTGATTGTCATTTCCTATTACAGTTCAAATCCATTATTGAAGATGCATCCGCCGATTTGCTGGCAGCGTCTACGGAGAATCAAGGCAAAATGATTGAAGCCTGGCTCTCGGATAACATCTCTGGTTTCAGTGCTGCGAAGAAGGCCTTGGAAAGCGTTGCTGATGATCCTATCACTTTTCAGAGGGTTTTGAACCACTATTATGATTTCAACAGCAATTATCCTGACGGGTTCTATATAGCTTCCAGGAGTGGCAATGTGTGGTTTGCAGAACAGGCGATGCTCAACCTTTCAGGTGATCAGACACGTACAATTTGGTTCAGGGAAGGCTTATCCAGAATCAATATGAATTATGGAAAACAGCATGTCAACCATAACGGGAAGATGGTCATCAGCGCATCTGGGATATTACTGGATGATTCAGACGATATAAAGATCATCGCGGCGGACCTTTCTTTGGATAGAATCAACATCATTGTCAGTTCGTTGATAGAGATGGAGAGTGCAGAGAGCATTCTGGTCGATAAGGACGATGGGAATATCCTTGCCCATAGGAATACGGATATCATTTCAACCGGTATCCATGACTATCCGGATAGTGAATTGCTGACAGCCATTGCAAAAAAAGTGGATGCAAGGGAAGACGGACTCATTGTCAGCAGAGAGTATCTGATTCAGTTTCAATCCATAGCAAATACACCTTGGGTACTTGTTTCATATGTGCCGCAGAAAGTGATTCTTGCTGATTTGTATGCCCTCAGGAATTATGTGGTTATCATTTCCGTCATATCACTTATTGTGATTGCAGTATTGATTGAACGCATTGTCCATAGGACAATCAAGCCTGTCAAGTATCTGACGGACAGAATTGTAACCATGAGTGATGGTGATTTCACTTTTGATGTAGAGGTGCGAGGGAATGATGAAATTTCCATTATGTCGGCAAGTGTGAAAGAATTCACTGCGGTCATGCGCGAAATGATCCGGGAATTAGGTGAGATTTCAGAGCAACTGCACCAGAAATCCAACAGCAGCAACAAAATATCCCAAGAGCTTAGTGAAACATCAAATACACAGGCGGAATCTATGTCAAATCTGAAAGATACCGTGGAACAGTTGGCCATATCTGTCGGTGAAATCGCTAAAGGAGCTAATTCACTGAATCTCATCGTAAACAATACGACAGAACGGGGAGCTGAAGTCAATCAGAAGATGACCGAAACTGTCCGGATATCAGAACAGGGTCAACAGGAGATGGAGAAGGTCAAGGAAGCGATGAACCGGATACAGCATTCCGTTTCTGATCTTGAGACGGCAGTCAACAAAGTAGGGACTGCATCTGATGAGATCACAACAATCATCAATCTCATTGGCTCCATTGCGGAGGAAACGAATTTGCTTGCCTTGAACGCATCCATTGAAGCTGCAAGGGCAGGGGAAGCCGGAAGGGGGTTTGCTGTCGTTGCGACGGAGATAGGCAAACTCGCCAATACAAGTGCTGATGCAGTCCAGAAAATCAGCAGCTTGATTTCTGACGTCAGTGTTCTGGTTCAGGACTCTGTCAAACAAGCCGGCGACAGCGCTTTGCATATCAGGAAGAATTCCGAGATGATCAGTAATGCTGCGGCTAATTTTGATACGATATTTAACTCGATTCAGATGACAAACGATATAGTGGACCAAATGATAGAAGATGTCAGAAATGTCGATACAGTGGCATCATCTGTCGCTTCGATTTCGCAGGAGCAGGCAGCTAACTCTGAAGAAATTCTGGCGACTTCCGAACTCATGCTGGAACAGTCGCAAGTGATTGCGGATAACAGTAAGAATGTTGCCGATGACGCTGAGTCATTGTCAGAAACCGCAAAAGAACTGGGCAGTCAAGTCGGCCTGTTCAAGATTTAGACAGGAGGCAGAAAGATGAAAGTGAATCAGATATTTGTTCTACTCATGATTGTCATGCTGGTGGTTTCAGGCTGTGGTGAAGACAGTGTTATCATTGGCAGAAAAGAGGACGTGAAACTGTTGGTCGCATTCTCGCAAACGGGAGGTTTCCTGGCTGAAATGAAGAAGAGCATGGAAGACTATGCCAAGTCCAACAACCTTGATTATACACTTGTCGATGCAAATGGGGATATCGTCAGACAGTTCGAACAGCTGGAAGAGCCCAAAACGGAGATTATGATGCGATTGTTCTGAACCTGGTTGATAGGGATACAGCGCTCCAGGCTATCCGCATGTTTGAAGGTATACCCGTTATTTTTACAACTCTCCGGTTGATGAGGCATATCTGGCTCCCAATGAACGCATCTATGTCGGATCGGATGAGAATACAGCCGGTGGTCTTCAGGCTGATTTTTGGTCAACTATTTTGGCGGGAAAAAGTCACTGGATTTAGTACTGCTTCGTGGTGAGAATATTCATCCTGCAGCACGTTTGAGAACAGAATCGGTAAAGCGGGGACTTACGCAGGCAGGCATCGAAGTACGATATGTGTTTGAGGACGATGCGGATTGGAGCCGTACCAAGGCAGAGGAATACTTCAGTGTTTTCCTTCAAACGGGTCAGTCCTTTGACGGAGTCATCTGCAATAATGACGAGATGGCCATCGGTGTCATCAATGCCATGATAGATAAAGGCATGAACCCCTCGTCAGTGCCGATTGTAGGTGTAGATGCCACGGCAGCCGGATGCGAGGAAATCGAAAAAGGCAACATGGTCTTCACCGTCTTTCAGCCGGGTTCCGGTCAAGGGATAACGGCCCTGCAGGCAGCTGTTGAACTGGGGAGTGGAGGCAAACTCGATGATTTTGATAACATCACCGAAGACGGTAAGTTCATCTGGATTCCCTTTGAACCGGTGGACAGCAGTAACGTAGCCAATTATAAATAGACTGTAGCAGGAACAAATGAAATCGTGAGGGAGATATATGAACAACCTGGAGGGAATTAAAAAGAGATAATGGAATACATCTATAATAGAGGCAATGAAGGAAGCAAGATGGTCGGCTATGAAAAGGGTGTGTTTTCAACTGTGTACTTTGAAGTGCAGGAGATCATTGAAGCTCTGGACCATGATGAAGAATCTGTGGAAGCTGCCATTACAGAACTTTACAGTGACAGCCATATTGAATTCAAAAAGGGGCGAGTCGGTCTGAATGAAACTGGAATGGCGTTCTACATTGATCAGTATTTCAAACGGTAAGCATTTGAAATGTAAATCAATGTAGTCAGGTAGTCAGGGTCAGGAAGGTCCTAGGACCTTCCTGACCCTGACTACATATAATAGACACAGCAGAGTGCTAATTTTAACCGAAAAATACAGGAGGATAGGCAGATGGCGACACATGAAGAGAAAGTGAAGCAATAGCAGAGCAACTGAAAAACGTCAAGCACCTCACCACTGAGCCTGAAGAAGAAGGCGGTTTCCCATGAAGTTCCTAAACCCTACGACTTGAGGCATTCGGATGAAAAGCTTGACATCAGTGATTTTGACGAGATACTCCATATAGACCCAGAGAAACGCATATGTATCGCAGAGCCCGGTGCAACGTTCAACAGGGTGGTTGAAGCGACAATGAAACATAATCTTGTACCGGTAATCGTCCCCGAGCATAAGACCATAACCGTTGGCGGGGCAGTGGCAGGCGGGGCCATAGAATCCACGTCCTATTTGAACGGCGCGTTTCATGACAGCTGTCTGGAATATGAGATTGTGACAGGAATGGGTGAAGTGCTGGTTTGTTCGTCGGACAATGAAAATAAGCAACTGTTCAACATGGTGCATTGGACCTTTGGAACTTTAGGGATCATCACGCGGCTAAAATTCAAGCTCATGCCCGCCAAACCCTTTGTCAAGGTCACTCATGAAAGCTACAAGACCCTTGAAGCATACAAGGAAGCCATATGGCAGCATTATTCAGAAAATGATATGGATTTCATGGATGGCATCATCCACTCACCCGATGAGTACGTTCTTTGCATCGGCAACTTCGTGGACAAAGCTCCATATAGCCGTAACTATGACTGGACCCAAAGTTACTTCCTCAACACCTTGAAGTGTAAAGAGGATTACATGAAAACACCAGATTATTTCTTCAGATACGACAGCGGGACCACCAGTGTTTTCCCAAAAACCTTCATTTTCAGGTTATTGTTCGGTAGGTTCATCAATTCCAACAATGTACTGACATTTGTCAAGAAATTCAGGAAAATCATACCAACTAAGCTCATTCCGATAACCGTCGATACCTTTATACCTTTCTCGAAAATCGACGAATTCATGGAATGGTACAAGGATGAAGTGAACCATTTTCCTCTATGGTGTGTTCCGTTCAAACTTGTGCGCAATTATGAATGGCTGGCCGATGAATTCCTGTCCAATACAAAAGATGAACTCTTTTTGGATATCGCCATATACAAGATGAAGAGGGAAAATCCCGATCACTATCACAAAATTCTTGAAAAAAAAGCTTATCGAGATTGGTGCCATCAAGACACTCATTTCGACAAACTTTTATACCGAACATGAATTCTGGAGAATCTGGAACAAGAAAAATTATGAGCAGGTCAAGCAAAAGACGGATCCGGACAACATATTCCGAGGATTATATGAAAAGATGTGCTTGGCAACAAGAGGACTCGGCCGTTAATGGGGTCAGACCCTTTTGCCACTTTAGTGCGCTAAAGGGGGTCTGACCCCAGGCGGTTAATTCGAATCAAGCCATAATCATAATCAACATCATACAACTCGACAACGACGGTATCGTCGCTTACCAGTATCGCTTGCAGATAGTATGGGTTGATGACTGTGACGCTGTGCAAAACAGCTTTTTCGCCGGCCGATGAAGCTAAACCGCCAATAGTGTTGTTTCTGTATGCATGGTAGAAGACTGTCGGCAGAACAACTTCCCTGATCTCATGAAGCCGTATCGCTATGGGATCCGTAGAAAAAGACATGGAAGGGTGTCCTGCATCATCGATATGGATACTTTGGTCTTCGAAATCCTTAACATTGAACGGAAAGGCATGGGTCGATCCCTTCAGGTATTCAATCTCTCTGTGCAAATTGAGATTATCCTCATTCAGCGCATCGTTCATTGCCTTCTGCTCGACAGCAAGCTGTCTGTATTCGTTGCGGTTGATGACGAGGAAGAAAGACAGAGTGATGCTTATCGCAGCACAGAGGATGATAGATACGATGAAAGTATTAGTTTTCATTCCACACACCTTCCTTTCAATCAGTAAAAAGAATATTCAGTCGTGATGATAACGTTGCCGTCATTGACCTCGACCGGGCTGATGGTTCCTGAGACCTCAAGCGCGTTCATGTCGAAGATCCTGGGTGTGACACGACCGGTCAGATAGTTGATCTCATAGAAAACCCATTCGCTGGTTAACATGTTTCGTTTCCAGGTGTAGAGAAGGGACTTGCCTTCATCCATACCAAGATAGTCGCCGGTATCATGGTCATATTGTGTACTCATGATAACGTTCCAATCCAAATCATTCAGCTGAACAGTGTACTTGCCGTTATCTTCTGAGGTATAGTAGATCCAGCCTTTTTCAGGGATATAATCGTAATCCGGATTTATGCGGTGTTCGTCTTCAGATAGGATTGCAGCCGTTGACATATCCACGACATATCCTTTGGCCCTGTCACCGTGTTCCAGCTCAATGGCCAGTAGGTTGCCGGAAGTGTCCAGTTTGACGGTCCTTATGTTCAGATTGGCAAAAATCACGATGTCATTGACTTCCAGAGTGAGGGAAGCCAGCTTGTTCCCGCCCCAGTCGTATGTACAGACGGATATCTGCTCTAGGATGTTGGACCGGACACGCTCCTCTAAGAATAAGACGATGACACCATCAAGAACTTCCAGATGAAGCAGCGAATCCTTAGGAATGTTCAAGCTGATACGCTTGTCTTCTGTGAGGTCATAGATGAAATCTCCAACGACGACCTTGTCGCCGGCATTATTCCATCCAATATTATAGACGTGCTGGTAGAACTGGATACTCTTACGATAGAATCCAATGTCTTTACTTGCTTTCGTATTGACGTCAATCAGAGCCACAAATTCACCATCGGTCGCTCCTATTTCTGAAGAGAATAGGTGGTCGATCTGTATCAGGTGGTCGAAATTCGGACTGTACTGCATCTCATAGGCACTGAAGCCATAATGCATACGGCCTTTTTTGAGCTGACCAGTTTGCAGATCAAGGAAATCCACAGCTTCCATATTGAAGGGTTCAAGCTTCGTCAGGGCAAGATAGTCATTGAGTACATCTTTTTCCGAAAGCTGCTTGTATGTTCCGATGGATTCCTTTCTGTAAACCTTGAATTTTTGATTTGTTCGAGTCATTTATCAGGAAATGCCTGCTATCCAGCAAGAGGAGTTCATCATCTGCTTCCAATGGCATATGCTCAGTGAATTCAGACAATAGATCAGCAACCTGTTCATCACTCAAAGGATTGAATGCATCAGGAACATTGAATCCTCTGTCACTGTAATAGTAGTTCATCAGTGAATGATAATTGAAATTCAACTGTTCATTCACCTTTGTCATATCTTCATGCTTTTCATTCAGGACGGTAAATCTGTCTTTGGCAGTCGTTGCCTCCAGAGTGAAATACCCCACCATGATGATGCAGATTATCAATATGCCTATGAATAATTGAAGCAGGCTCTTTTGCCCAGTATGCTGATTCATGAGAACACCTCATTCTATATGAAGGACTTTGATTTCTTGGATTACATCCTACTTATATTATAACACTATTCAGTGAGGAGGTTTCTGAAGCCGTGAAGTCAATAAAAAAAAGGACCTTCTCTTTGTGAGAAATGACCATATTTCATTGAAGCTCAAAATGGTATAATGAAATGGAATTTACATTCAGACATAATGCTACTTAACAATCGGAAGGTGATTATTATGAAAAGCGGTATTCGGTCCCTGATTCTTATCGTAACTGTCGCATTACTTGCGGGATGCAATTTCTTTCCAGGCGGTTCATCGGATAATAAAAAGACAATATCAACGAATGTAACCGTAAGTTCTGAACTTGAGAAAGCCTCAAGTAACGAGGAATCTGTGTTTTCAAAGGATTCAAATGCCGCAGCAATCGGACGCTTCATCGAGGAGAACAGTGCTGGTGCAAGCGAAGCTGAAGCGGATGAAATGATGATGTGGCTGATACTTTTTCAAAAGGGGATGAAACAGGACCTGGAGAATAAAATGTATAAAGTCAATGATATCACACTGGAACCCGAACCGGATGTTGAGTTTTTCGAAGGAATAAATACGGTAGTGAACGAAAGACTGGAAGTGGAGAAAATCTCTGAAGTGTCTGACAGCAGGGTGCGGTCGGAACTTGAGAATATGGTGGCAGGTTATCTCACAGCGATGCGGGAAGGACCGCGTATGGACGGAGATGGAAGCGTTGTTGAAGGTCGCAAGATCATCTTTCAACCGGATTGGCAAAGAATGTCTGAACTGGGAACCAATTGTTCCAGTAGCTTTTCCGAGATGCTGAGGCTCTCTGATAAGTATTATTGCAAATACTACCGGAATCCTGAGAAGAACTATTTGGATATGGGGAAAGACATTGTATACCTCGAGTCATTGCTGGAAGGCATTGAAAAGTCATTCCTATCAACCCAGTTGAATGAACTGTACCAAATATACATCGGGGATTTCCTCTCTGATTATGATGGTGAAGGTGATGAAGCAAGTATCCTGAATGAAATATTGCCATTGATCATAGAAAAGTACCCGGATGCAAGATTTTCCGGACTAATATCCGAGCTAACTGACGAGAAATCCGAATGGATTGAATTTTCGAGAAAAAGAAATGAGTTCTGCTTTTTGGATACAATAGTGATTATTTCATTCAACAGGAGCATATGCTGATTGATGGCCACGAGATTGAGTTCTCCGTTGTTAGAATGCCAAGGAATCGTGAAATCGAGGAAAAAATCGCTAATCAGATCAAAGAGCAGCTGCAGCTGCTCTTTGATGAAGCAGAGTTTGATGAACTGGAAGACTGGATGTATCCTGATGCCCATATCCGGTCCGGTAACGACGCGACCGTCAGTATTGGCTTCTACATGTACTATTTTGATTCCAAGGGAATCGAACACAATATGGTCAAGAATAGGGTGTTTGATTTGGAAACAGGTGATGTGGTGATCTTTGAAGATATCTTTGCCAAATCATTCGGCGAAGTGAAAGATGGAGTACCGACTCTTCATAATGCGAAGTTTGATACGTATCCCAGTATATCGTTGATCACTCCTTATAAGATAGTACTTGATAACGAGAGTGCCATTGATTACAGCGATCCCAAAAGATTGGACAGCACGGTGGTGTTGCAGCTCTATGAAATCATGGAGTACGTCCCGATGGATATCTATTTCAAGAACTGAACATATTGATTACACAAGAGAGCGGTATAGTTGAATCAGATTATTGCGAGGTGGTTTTTCAATGACACTTTTAGTTGATCTAATCGAATACTATCAGAATAACGCTTCTGACAACATCATATTTGTCGTATTGCATATTCCCATCATGGTTATCCTGATCCTACTAATGAAACGACTGTTTAATTATTCCTTGAAAGCTTTCGTTTATGGACTTCTCATATATTGTCTTGTGCCGATATTTGAGAGAAATCTGCAGATTGGTGTTGTCTGGTTTGACAATAATAATGATTTCTGGATATTCATGACCTATATCCATCTTTTTGTTATCTTTACAATTGTATTCCTGATGATGAAATTCATCAGTGAAGTTCTCATAGGTAATTAATTACCTTATATATTTCCGTGTGACAGCGGGTCTGCAGTATTTGGTAAACGATCGGAGCATGTATCGTGATATCCTGAGGAAAACCTTGGATTACCATGCTGATGATAAGGTTGTTTTAAATGAGAAGTAACATGCCTAATTGACAATGGTTTTCAATTAGGGCATAATTATGTTAGAACCACAGATAGTATTCAAAGGAAAGCAGGTGATTGGATGAAGAAAATAACAATTTTGACGTTTATCTCATTGATTCTCATATTCAACGGCTGTGCGAACCCTGATGCCATAGACCAGACTTTGCACGAAGCGACAGTTCAAGAGCTGGAGATGGCGGAACTAAGGATCAATGATCTCAATGACATGGTGGATGAAAAAACAAGTGTGATAGAGGGTTTGAATTGGCAGCTGGATGAGAAAATGAAGATGATGGATGATTTGCATGAACAGCTGGACAAACAAAAGTCCTTACTGGAAGAGAAGGAAGAGGAAGTTGAATCCTTGATGATGAGCGGACCTACATCAGGGCGAGTCTGCTGACTGAAGCTGTCAACATCATACACCTGCTGGATACGAATGATTTTTCAAATCTTGCCCTTTATGTGGATCCGACGGATGGTCTTCGACTGACACCCTATCAGTATGTGGACCTGAGCAATGATATTGTCCTGACTCAGTCACAGGTCAGCGATTGGACAACGGTACCTTTGATGACCTGGGGTTCATATGACGGTACCGGTGATCCGATCAACTTGAACGGCATGGATTACTATAACAGCTTCGTATATGACGAAGATTATCTCAATGCTCCATATATTGGCCAGAACACGGTGCTCAGCAGTGGCAACATGATTAATAATATCACTACGGTGTATCCAGGAGCCTCATACGTTGAATTCTATTTTGACAGCTTCAATCCCGCATATTCAGGCATGGATTGGTCGAGTCTGACCTTGGTCATGAAGAATGTAGGCGGGCAATGGTATCTGATCGGACTGGTGAACGGGCAATGGACCATCTAGTGACTGGATACAACTATTTATTCATACGTATTTTAAGTTAGTCTCTCATTTTATGACGGACTAACTTTTTTTGTGTTATCGATGAAAGGATGAAAATGGTGACTGCTTCAATAATAATGCCAATTTAATTTTCTGAAAAAGAGAGTATAGTAAAGGTAGAAATTGATGCAATGATAGCACTGATAAGAAAATCAGTAACGAAGGGAGCAGTTTAATGACGAAGAAACGCAGAATAAAAGAAGTGGTGGCAAATGCCGAAGATATTGTATTGATCTCCTGTTTGGGCGATTATGGGGATTGTGTTGTTCGCCCAAGTCGTGTTCCGTTATTTTTCGGGACGCCTATCATGTGGAGCGAAGAACTATCCAGATACCTTCAGATCTGGTTGACTTTCCTGGGAATTGGATATGGAATAAGGCACGAGTCGCATATTTCAATGGTACTCGTTTACAACAAAATGCCAAAGAGGATCCAGATCATCATCACCATACTGACGGATGTCATCATGATTATATGTTTCATGTTCTTCATTCCGGGTGCCATACGCTTTGTCATCGACCAGAATCAGATTCTGTCATCAGCGATGCAGCTTCCGATGAGCATTGTCTACTTTGTCGGTCCATTGGGAGGCGTTGTCTACTGCATCTATGCACTGAATGAAATCATCGTTGAGGGTAAAGGATTGATTACAGGAAACATCGGATCGATCCATACGGAACACGAGATTACTCATGCCATGCTAAGAGGCGATGAAGAGTTGCATGAAGTCATATGGGAGGAAGAGGAATAAGTCATAGCTGACGATAATAACTGAATGATACGACCATGACCGCGAAGACATGAGACTTCTTTCAAAGACTGATGTATAATGAATATATGGTCATAATGAATTCATGAGCAAGATGACTTTAATGGTAAAGGAGATATGCTATGAATGAATTGATGAAGAAGTGGATGATTCTATTATTGATGGTCGTATTGTCGGTTTCGGGATGTGGTTCTACGGAGGACGAAGTGGTTGAAGCTGTTGAGAAGGAAATGGAGACCACTGCAGCCAAACCCGAGAAAACCTACAAGCTCAGGCTTGGTCATATCATGACAGAGACCCATCCCAATGGCAAAGGTGCCGTCAGGTTTGCAGAGCTTGTGATTGAAAAGACGGATGGCAATGTCCTCATTGAAATCTTTCCGGATTCAGAGCTTGGGAATGAGAAGAACATCTTCAATGCTGTGTCGATCGGGACGGTCGATTTTGCAATCCTGGGTTTCGGAGAACCTTCGAAGAGGTATAGCCCGCTGCTTATTCTGGATGCGCCTTATATTGCGGATGACGGGAAGCATTATCTGCGGATACTGAATGATCCGATAGTGCAGGACATGTTTGATGAGATGACGGACGTGACGGATGTTCGTGCCATAGGACCAACATATTTTGGCGTCAGGCACTTGAGTACAACAGAAGTGTCTGGGACGAGTCCTGAGGATTTCCGCGATTTGAAAATCAGGACTCCTGATCAGCCGATGTTCGTTTCGGCGATTGAAGCCATGGGAGCAACGCCCGTGCCGATGCCGTTTCCGGAAGTCTACGTTGCACTGGAACAAGGCGTCCTTGACGGATTCGAAAACACCCCGGCCATCTATGCGTCCAACAAGTTCTATCAAGTGCAAAAATACTTGATCAATACAGCGCATATCATCGGCGGTAACTGTATTTATGTCAGTGAACAGACAATGGAAAAGCTGCCCCTCGAATATCAGAATGCAGTTGTTGAAGCAGGAAAAGAAGCGGCTGACTATATGAGTAACCTGATGTTTGAAGAAGAAGCCGCATATATGCAGGAGATCACAGATAAAGGTGTCATCTTCATTGAGGAAGTGGACCGTGAAGCATTCATCGAAGAAGCACAGACCCTTTACAGGGAATATGAGCAAAAATGGGGTGAAGGTCTGCTTGAGAAGATACGGGCAATCGAGTGATGTATCTTCTCGTGCTGCTTTAGCATAACTTTATTTAATGCCCTATGGCCCCAGTAACGGGGCTATATGCTTTTCGGTGATACTATTGTATAGTATAATATAATATAATAAAGCAACAATAGAGATCTGCAGCTCAGGAAAACGGTGGTCATAATGAAAAAGTTCTCACTTAAAAAGTTAAGTCATATCAGTATTTTCTCAAAGATGTTGATCATCCTGATTCTCTTTGCGCTGATTCCCACACTGACAGCCATAGGGGTCATTTACAATCAATCTTTGGATACCTTGAAGGAACAGGCTAAGGTGACCAACATCAACATGCTTCAGAAGACAAGCAAGTCCATCGACTTGGTGTTCAGGCAGTTGAATGACATCATACCTCAGATCAGCAAGGATTCCGAGATGGTGCATGCCGTTATCAATCCCGATTTCAATGATATTTCCAGAAACAGTAAGCTTATCAGCAAACTAAGCAATATTGCTGCCAACAACGAATTCATACTGTCTATCTATCTTTATTCCAAAGAAAACAACACCATACTAAGCTCAAGCGGAGGTATATACAAAGCGGATGAGTTTTATGACGATGCCTGGCTGGAAGCGTTTGACGGCTTTCTTTTTGGTACCCATGAGATGGAAACGAGGAAAATCTACGATCCGATGGGCAATGCCTTCAATGGCATTACCCTTATCCGAAATGTCCCCTATCAGACATGGAGCAAGATAGGGGCTCTTGTGGTGAATATCAACCAGGAACAGCTGCATAGTGCAATCACAGGCATTGAAGTCGATGAACAGGGTGAATTCATCGTCATCAATCCTAAAGGCAATGTCATCGTGCATAAGGATGAAGAGGTGCTGAACAGGAATATCAGCGAGACGAAGGTCGGTCACAGGGTTATGGAAGGTGATAATGGCTCATTCCTTGGTTCTATGGATGATGAGACCGTATTTGTCTCATATGTCACATCCGATTACAATCAGTGGAAATATATCTATACCATCCCATTGGAGGTCCTGATCAAGGATGTGGATGCTGTCACTCGGTTTATTTTCATCGTGACCATGCTGTATATTCTGATCGGACTGTTCTTCGCCTTCGTCATTTCAAGGGATTTCTACAATCCCCTTAAGCGACTGGTCAGTCAATTCAAGGAAGAAGAAAGTGATGATGCGAACACGGAGATGACGAAAATCAGGAATGAATACGAGTTCATCGACCATGCCTATCAACACGCCATTCAGGAAAAGGATGACATGGAGGCCTTGGTGGACAGTTTCAGACCTGTTTTGAGAGAAAAGCTGTTTACCAAATTGATTGAGGGAAGAATTCAAGATATCGGAAGAATAAGGGATGAGTTTGATGAGATCAAGCTGCCTTTGTCACTGACGGATTACCTTGTCATCAGCATACAGATCGACAGTTTCAAGGAATACAGGGAACAATACTCCCAATCAGAAAGGAACCTGAACAAACTGAAGCTGATGCACCTGATCGATTCGAATCTATCCTCTATAGGTAAAGGTGTCACCATCGATTACAAAAGGGAGAATGTGGTCACAGTCGTGGATATCAATGAGGGACTGAGTGTCCGTCAAATCAAGGATTCGATTCGAAATGTCGCGGAAAACATCCGCAATATGATTGATGAACTGTTTCCCTTCACTGTTACCATCGGCATCGGTAGGGTATACAACAGCATACTGGATGTCAGTGAGTCCTTCAGGGAGTCCCAGAAAGCGTTGGGATACAAGCTGTATATGGGCAAGAATGAAGTGATCCGTATCGATGACTTCGAGGAAATGGAAGAGGAGCTGTATTATTATTCGTCTAAGGAAAAACAACTGCTCAATATCATCCGATCCGGACAAAAGGAGCACATTGAAGAGCTGATTGACAACATCACCTCGGAGATCACCACCAACAAGAACATCTCCCGTACCTATGCTCAGCAGGTGTTCATGCGAATACTGAACTCAATTGTCGAATCCATGATTGACTTGGATATCGACCTTAAAGAAGCCTTTGGCGAGGGGGAAGGCCTGTATGAACAGTTGGAATCCAAGGAAACGCTGGATGAGATCAATGCCTGGCTCAAGGATATCAGCATCATGGTCATTGACAGGATAGCTGAGAAGAACAGCAGTAAAAGTGAGAGCAACGTAGACAGGATCAAGGAATATATCGACAATAACCTGAGCAAGGATATATCGCTGAATGATTTGGCGGATCATGTGAATCTGACACCTGCCTATGTCAGTAAGATATTCAAGGAGACACTGGGTAAGAACTATATCGATTATCTCAACGGAAGCAGGATTGACAGGGCTAAGCAGCTCCTGAAGGATACAAGGATGACAGTGAAGGAAATCGGCTTCAAGGTAGGTTTCAACAATGTCCAGACATTCTTCAGGACCTTCAAGAGATATGAAGGCATCACACCCGGTCAGTTTCGCGAGAATCTGACAAAGTGAAGGAGAGAGCCATGAAAAGAAGAATTCTGATAATCATTGGCATCATTTCTGTCGCACTCGTCATCTTTTTGCTGTAAGATCCTTTGTGTTGAGGCAAGTCGTCGATGACCTGGAGGATTTTGACATCGATGAAAGCAAGCAAGTCGGCCAGGTTGCTGTCAGTGGGGAAACGGAAATTCCTGATCTTACTGTCATCAAGTTCGCCCATGACCTGCCGGAGTCCCATCCCCAGCATATTGCGCTGACGCAGGTCTTCGTACCCTATGTGGAAAAGGCCAGTGACTGGAGCATCCGTGTAGAAGTGTACAGCGATGGAGAGCTGGGTTCGGAAGAGGAATTCATACAGGGACTGAGTAAAGGTACAGTGGAAATGTGTCTGGGAAGGCAGTCGCTGATGGAGGTTTATCCAAACTGATGATCACGGAGTTGCCTATCTGTTCGAGGATTACAGTCAGGTCATAGAAGTGCTGAACGGTGATATCGGCGACGAGATCACCGATGATATGACCGCGCTGGGTGTAAGATGCCTGGGGTGGTCACTCAATGGATTCAGGCAGGTATCGATGACCGAAACGGGTGAAGATATGGCAGGTAGAAGAATTGCCACATCAAGATTTGAATTCAATCAGAATGCCCTGAGAGAGATGGGCTTCGATGTGGTTGGAATGGATGAGAAGAAACCTCGCTGGCCTTGGGGCAGAACCTGATTGACGGCCATGATTATCCGCTGATCATTGTTGATAACTTCCAGTGGAACGAATACCAGGAGAAAATGATACTGACAAAACATCATATTGATACAGACATGTATATGGTCAGTGAAGAGTTTTGGGCCGGTCTTTCAGCAGACGATCGCCAGGTTCTCATTGAAGGGACGAATAAGTCCATTGAATACGAAGTGGAACTGATTGAATCAACTGAGGAACAGATTCTAAGGAGGCTTCAAGATGAAGGTGTTGCTATTCAGGAATATGATAAAAGTTCAATAAATGAACAGTTGATTGAGTATAATGAAAGCAAAATCAGCGAAGATGAAGTCTTGATGGACATCTATTCGAAAATCCGGGCTTTCACAGCAGAAAACTAAAGAGAAAAAGCATTGTGATAGTTAGCCTAACGTTTTTTTGACGGGGCTAACTATTTTTGTGAAAAGCCTGAAAATACAATAAATGTGAGTAGATTCATAATACTGCCAATTTATCTTTTTGTGCAAGGGGTGTATGGTATATGTACAAGCAGTTGTGCAGGATATCCAAGAGTCTTGTGCGACAAAACAATTACATTTTCAAGATGCGCGAAACAAGTTTAACCAATGTATCATTAAAACCATTATTGTATTCAGGAGGAAAATTATGAAAAAGAGTATCAAGATGTTATCCATTCTTATGGCGGTTGTTCTTAGTTTAGGATTGTTTGCCGGTTGTGGCGGTTCTGACGACGCTGCAGGATCTGAAAACGAAACAACAGCAAAACAGGAAACTACTACTAATAAAGAAGAGAAAGCATCCGAATCCAAGTCAGATGAAAAATTCAGTTTGAAGCTCGGTCATATCATGACACCGGAACATCCGAACGGACAGGGAGCTGTCAAGTTTGCGGAACTGGTTTCAGAGAAAACCGGCGGTAATGTAACCGTAGATGTATTCCCTTCATCACAGCTTGGTAATGAAAAGGATATCTTTGATGCCGTTGCAATGGGGATGATTGATTTCTCTATCCTCGGTTATGGTGAACCGGCAAAACGATTCAGTCCTGCTTTGATCTTTGACGCACCGTTCTTCGCAGAAGACCGTGAGCATCTGGTGAGAATCTTCAATGACCAGATCGTAAAGGATATATTTGCTGACATGGCTGCTGAAACAGATGTCAGAGCGATCGGACCATTCTATTACGGTACGAGATACCTGACAACATCAAACAAAGAAGTACACGGACCTGAAGATATGGAAGGCCTGAAGATCAGAACACCTGACCAACCGATCTACGTATCCACAATCAAGTCCATGGGAGCGACTCCGGTACCGATGGCATTCCCGGAAGTATATCTTGCACTGCAACAGGGCGTAATCGACGGACAGGAAAACCCACCTGCGACCATCGCTACCAACAAGTTCTATGAAGTTCAGTCTTACCTTATTAAGACAGCGCATATCATGGGCGGTAACTGTATCTACGTCAGCGACAAGGTGATGGATAAATTGCCGGCTGAGTATCAGAATGCCATTGTAGAAGCCGGTATGGAAGCCGCTGATTACATCAACCAGGTAGCCTTCGAAGCTGAGGACAAGTACCTGAAGGAAATCGAAGCGAATGGCGTAACGATCATTGAAGATGTTGACAGGGATGCATTCATCGAAAGAGCCAATGACCTTTATGCGGAATATGCAAGCAAATGGGGCGAAGGACTTCTCGAAGAAATCCGTACAATCGACTAATGATGTGAGGATTCTGACTGAAAAATGGGAAGGGCGTAATGCCTTTCCCGAATACTAAGGAAAGGTGTTATGAGTTCTATGAAGCGATTTATTGAAAAGGCGACAAAAGTGGAGGATCTGCTTTTGATGACATGCCTTGGTGTCATGGGTGCCGTCCTGTTCGCACAGGTTCTGTTCAGATATTTTTTTGGAGCACCGATCATGTGGAGTGAGGAACTCTCCAGATACCTACAGATATGGCTGACTTTTTTGGGCATAGGGTATGGACTGAGACATGAATCCCACATCTCCATGGTACTGGTCTATGACCGGTTGCCTGAGAAGGTGAAGTTGATGGTGAAAGCACTGACCAATGTGGTCATGCTGGTGTGTTTCGTTTATTTTATTCCGGCATCCATCAGGTTCGTGAAGGATCAGCATCAGATTTTATCATCGGCCATGCAGCTGCCCATGAGCATCGTTTATGCCGTGGGACCGGTCGGTGGAGTGGTCTATATCCTGTATACGGTTATAGATACGGTGAGGGATATCATGAATGTGTTTGCAACTGAGAGTAAGTTGATTGTAGCCGGTGAGACGGCCAACGAGTAAGGAGTGAAAGCATGTTAGTATTATTCGGTAGTTTTTTCCTATTATTGGTACTTGGAGTGCCTGTTGGCTTCTGTATGTTCGGCAGTTCAGTCATCTTCATGCTTGCGAATGACATTCCACTGGAAATGGCGGCGCAGAGGATGTTCGCTGGTCCGGATTCGTTCCCTTTGCTGGCGGTTGCATTTTCGTACTGGCCGGGAATATCATGAACACCGGCGGTATCACAAAGCGGATATTCAGCTTTGCGGACCATATGGTGGGTCATTTCACGGGTGGGCTTGCCCATACTAATGTTGTGGCCAGTATCATTTTCTCAGGCATGTCAGGATCAGCTATAGCTGATACCGGCGGTCTTGGAGCCATTGAGCTGCAAGCGATGAAAGAGAATGGTTATGATGAGGATTTCAGCCTTGCGGTTACTGGAGCTTCATCCATCATCGGACCGATCATTCCGCCAAGCGTGCCTGTTGTATTGTTCGGTGTGGCTGCGGGTGTATCCATAGGAAAACTGTTTGCTGCAGGTGTTATCCCAGGATTGGTTCTGGGAGTGGCCATGTGTGTGTTGAATTACTTCTACTGCAAAAAGCGTAAGTTCCACAAACGTGAGAAAGCATCGTTAAAGGAGATTGTTGTGTCTTTCGGCCAATCATTTTTCTCCATTATCACACCTTTCATCATCATGGGAGGTATCATCGGAGGTATCTTCACACCCACAGAAGCCGCAATCATTGCAGTTTTCTACGCTTTATGCCTTGGAGTGGCTTACAAGGACATAAAGATGAAAGATATTCCTGTTTTCTTGAAAGAGACGTTGAACATTACTGTTGGTGTACTTTTGATTATCTCTAGTGCAACCTTGTTCTCATGGCTTCTGACTATGACGCAGGTACCGCAGCAGTTGGCTGTGGCCATTATGGGATTGACATCCAACAAGTATGTCTTGTTGTTGCTTATCAATATACTCCTGTTGTTCATCGGACTGTTCCTTGACATCACACCGGCTATTGTCATCATCACACCGGTACTGATGCCTGTGGTGACAGCGCTCGGAGTCAATCCGGTACACTTTGGAATCATCATGATCCTCAATCTGATGATCGGACTGATGACACCACCGGTAGGTATGATACTGTATGTACTCTCCAGCGTGTCCAAGGTGCCCTTTGAAAGGATTGCCAAAGCAATTCTGCCATACCTGGCGATATGTATCATCGTATTGCTGCTGGTGACATATATACCTGAAATCGCTATGTTCCTGCCAAATGCACTTTTCAATTGATGAATTGTGAAACATAGACTCATAACACGGAAAGACACCGGATCGGTTCCCTGAGAGCCGACCGGTGTCTTTTCGATTGCATGAAGATGTATGGACATTGTTAAGAAAGGCGTTTTTGTGTTATCTGTGCTATAATGATATAACCAGATAAAAATTGATTTAATGTTTGATATATTCAGCAATGTATGTATAAAGATTCAAGACAGGAGGCATATCATGAAAAGCAAATTTACAATACCACAATGGGCAATCATTTTTTCTCTGCTTCTGTTGTTCATCGCAATCTTCACACCACTCAGCACACCGGTTTTCGGTACAGCGGGATTTATCGGCACGATCATTGCCTGGGTTCTGATGATACGCAGTGAAAAGCGTGATGAGGAAGTGATTGACGTCCATTTTAAAGTGACGGATCCAAAGAAATCAGATTTCGAGGAAAAGCTCAGGAAGCTTGAAAACCTGAGAACCGACGGGTTGATCTCCGATGAGGAATACGAGAAGAAAAGAAAAGAAATCATGAACGAAAAATGGTGACAACCGGGGAGACAGCAATGGAACACAGTTTTTAAGTACGCTTGAAAATATACATGGAATACGTTTAAACAAGCAGCAGCAGACTGCCGCATTACATAAAGATGGACCGTGTCTGATTCTTGCAGTGCCGGGCGGAGGCAAGACGACCACCCTGCTTGCGCGAACCGCATATCTGATACTTGATCAGGGTGTCAAACCGCAGAATATTCTGTCCATCACATTCAGCAGAGCTTCAGCCAATGATATGAAGGATCGGTTTGAAGCTCTGTTTAGCGGCCGGATTCAAGAACATATGGGAGTGAATGGGGCAAGGGCTTCCAAAGTCGGCTTTTCAACCATCCACAGCTTTTCCTACAGAGTCGTCATGGCCTATAGCAAGGCTATGGGAATACAGCTGAGGCTCATTGAGGGTAGCGATGCGGGGCAGTGGTCCAAACCGGTGCTGCTCAGAAACCTGTACTTAAAATTCAACAAGGAATATATCACCGACAGCGAATTGGATATCCTGGTGAATGATATCTCCTAATGTGAAAAACAGTATGCTGAATTCAAAGGAACTTCGAAGCTATACATCGAGTATCGGCTTCTTCAGCGGCATTTATGAAGAGTACGAAAAAATAAAAACGTGACAACCACTGCATCGACTTTGATGATATGCTGGTCAACTGTTATGATATTCTAACCAGCAATCCCGAGGTCCTTGCCGCCTACAGAAAGAGATTTCACTATGTTCAAGTGGATGAGGCTCAGGATACTTCGATTCTCCAGCATAAGATCATCCGTTTGCTTGCAGCCGAGCACGGCAATGTCTTCTATGTGGCAGATGACGACCAATCGATTTATGGATTCCGGGCGGCCTGTCCCGACTATTTACTGGATATCGAAGAACACTATCCGGAAACAGTCATCCATAGGATGGAACAGAACTACAGGTCCACCCAGTCAATCGTAAACGTATGCAATCAATTCATCAAAGAGAATCAAAAACGCTATGAGAAGAGGATCTTTACTGACAATGAAGCAGGCAGGCAGATTGAACTGGTGGAAGTGGATCACCGGTCGGTCAAATCCAACATATTGTCAGTGACCTGAAGGATTGCAGTTACTGGGATACTGCCGTTTTATACCGCAATAATCAAACGGCCATCATTATCGCCAAGCAGTTTGCAGAAAGCGGAATTCCCTTCTATCTCAGGGAATTCAAGAACCGTTTTTTTAGTCATTGGGCTGTCCAGGATGTGCTGAACATATTGCGTTTTGCTAATGAGCAGAATAACCTTACGGCTTTTTCCAAGCTCTACTACCGCTTGAGAGGTTATTATATCTCCAAGAAGATGCTGGATAACTGCAACCGGAAGGATGTCGATGCAAACGTGTTCGAAAATATCCTGGATCATAATGCGTTGAATGAGTATCAGCAGGATAATGTCCGGAAACTTCGCAGGAATTTTGAAACCCTGGCAAAGAAATCTCCTTCCGAAGGCATCGACTATCTTCTGGATATCATGGGATACAGGGAGTTTCTGATGGACAGGGCGGGAAGCTCGGATGCGACCTTTGACACCTATATGGATATGGTGATTGTTCTTAGGAACTTGGCGAAGGACTGTAAAGACCTGGAAGAGGTCATGGACAGTATCCGCTCCCTGGAAGCCCTCATGAAGCAGGCCTCTGAGAATGAAGGTGCCGATGCGGTCACCCTGTCAACGGTCCATTCAAGTAAAGGGCTGGAATGGGACAGGATCTATCTGATTGACCTCCAGGAAGGCATCTTCCCTAACAGGGATGTGGTCAAGATGGCTGCAAGTGGCGATCAGACAGCGCTGGAAGAGGAACGGAGGCTATTCTATGTTGCCATGACACGTGCGAAGCGTCAGCTGAAACTCATGAGGATCAAAGATGCTGCCATGTCATTGTTTGTCCGGGAAGTGGAGGAAATCCTTTTCCCAGAGAAGAAACTTCGGCGACTGGAGGTAGAGAAGACGATACGGAAAGCAGTTATTGAAGAGAAAGGCAACAGTTACGGGAGCAGAGTCGGAGCAAAACCTGCATATTGGGGTGTCGACTCACTGAAAGATCATCAGACTGACACTGCTGATTTGGAGTTGGCAGAGCAATTTGAGATTGGCGTACCCGTCACCCATAAAAGATTCGGGCAGGGACTGTCGTTAGCTGTGACAACAGGCATATTACAATCACCTTCGACGGCAGGGAGCGTAAGCTGGAGCTCGGATTCAGTGTTCGGCAAGGCCTCTTATCGCTTTCATAATTGCTTAATTTGTTGTATGGAATGATATACAGACAGGAATCATCATCCAGCAGACGGATTGCTTTCAGCTGATTTGTGATATAATAGCATTATCAGATGTCATTCAGCCATCCAAGGGGGTCATATGCATCGGGGAAAGTCCATCATCAAACTATCAGGTTCACTATTGCTGATATTCGGTGTTCTACTGATGATTCCATTGGTCATCGCATGGATTCATCAGGAGGAGCTGACCGTGTATCTTTCTTTCTTATGTGCCACAGGTCTGTCTTTTTTTTCTTGGAGCCTCTTTTAAGTGGATGACCCGAAAACATACTGGCAGGCTGGATCTCATGACCTCGATGATCATGTGTACGTTTTCCTGGGTGTTACTATCCCTCGTAGGCGGTATTCCTTTTGTGATCGGCTTGAACAAATCCTTTATCGATGCATTCTTCGAGTCGGTCTCCGGCTTCACCACAACTGGAATTACGGTGTTTCAGGGATTGGATGACTTGTCGCCGGCAATCCTTTTCTGGAGAAGTTTCATACAGTGGCTTGGAGGACTCGGGATACTCACTTTTTTCCTTTTTGTCACAGCAAGCTCCGAAGGGGAACTCTGGAAGCTTTTCGGTGCGGAAAGTCATAAGATCAGAGCATCCCGTCCGGTACCGAACATATACAGGACCATCAAGTACTTCTGGAGTATCTATGCTGCATATACATTGCTTGAGATATTGATTCTATGGGCACTGGGCCTTGATGGTTTCGAAGCGGTGATCCATTCCTTCACCACACTGTCTACGGGAGGATTTTCCAATCATGACGCCTCCATCGGTTATTACCGTATGGCGGGATACAGAAATTACATATGGATCGAGTATACATTCATATTGTTCATGTTCTTTGGAGGGGTGAATTTTCTCGTCCACTACCGGATGATCAGGGAAGACAGGCTGGCATTTTTTAAAGATATGGAATCAAAATACTATATAAGGACGATTTTGGGATTCGTTTCATTGACCTTGATCGGGATAGGCATGCACAGAGGCATCAGCTTTGAAAACCTGGAAGAAATTATTCGCAAGGTACTGTTTCAGGTGGTGTCGATCATGACAACGACAGGGTATGGAACGGAATACATCGGAAGCCCTTTCTTTCCGGCGGTGACCAAACAGCTGTTCATTATCCTGATGATTGTGGGTGGCTGTGTCGGATCGACGGCAGGCGGAATCAAGGTGCTTCGGCTTATGGTGCTCGAGAAGCTGTTGGGACGTGAAGTGAACAAGCTTACGATGCCAAACCGTGCGGTCATTCCGGTGACGGTCAACAAGATGCCGATCCAACAGGAGGAGATTCTGAGGATTGCTGCCATCGTATTCGGATGGCTGCTTCTGATCGGCATCGGTGCCGGTATTACCGCGTTGTTTTCCGATCTCGGTCCCTTTGAAGCCTTTTCAGGAATGGCTTCAGCCGTAGGCAACATCGGTCCGTTCTATTTTGATGTGGAAAAATGGCTTCCCTTTCATGGGTGATCAAGCTGACGTATATCGTCGGCATGCTGGCAGGGCGTCTTGAACTGCTGCCAATCTATATACTGGTGTCGAAACGCGTATGGAAATAAGGAGGAGTCATGTTTATTATTATTGCGGGTGCAGGTATTGTCGGACGGAGCATGACAAAGATACTATCCGAGAACCATGATGTGGTCGTCATCGATCCCGATTATGACAGCTGTGAGAAGATTTCAACCAAATACGGTGCCGTGGCCATACAGGGAGATGCAACAAAGATTGCTACGCTTCGTGATGCGGGCATCGAAAAATGCGATTATGCCATCGGAGTTATGGGTGAGGATTCCAAGAATCTTCTCTTTGCCTTGCTCAGCAAGGACCACGGGGTGAATGAGATCTTTGTCAGGATGCGTGATCCGGAATACAGACATGCCTATCAACTGGCAGGAGCCACGAATATAGGGCACATGGTGGCGATGATGGTGAACAAGTTCGTCCTTGATATCGAGAATCCGGATATCAGAAGCGTAGCTCCCTCGGCAGGGGAAAGGCGGAAATCTGCATTATTACTCTCAGTGAGACCTCTTCAGTCACAGGTATGTCAATCAAGGATATCGCAGGCAGCCCGGAGTTTCCTCCAGACATCGTCATCGCCGGAGTGTTCGATACCGAAGAGGATGAGTTCGTCGTGCCGAGAGGGACGACGGTCATAGGTAGGAAGAACCAGGTATTCCTTGTGGGATCCAGGGAGGCAATCAAGAAAGCCTATAAATTCATGATGAAATAGTACAAGGAAGAAATAGATAGAATATTATCGGTTTTTGCTTGTAATTATCAAATGTATATTGTATACTTGTACATGCGCTGACAACAGGTGCGGGTGTAGTTCAATGGTAGAACACCAGCCTTCCAAGCTGGATACGTGGGTTCGATTCCCATCACCCGCTTTTTTTGTACCCTTCTTTATATTTTGATATAATGGACTCATATTGAATGTACCTAATACTATCCGAACAAATTATTTGAGGAGGAAGCAAGATATGAGAACAGATCTATTGATATCCCTCGAGTTGGAATTCTATCAGAACTATCCCGGCGGATTCGACAATCCGGAGCTGCAGAAGATCATCAAGAAACATAGGATTCCCAAGATGTGTGAGATGGTCGATGAATATTTGCCGAAGACAAGTTCGGGATATCGAACGTAATCGTGGAAAATATGGTCAAGGTCATTTCAAGGTCCTCTTTGATTTCAGTGTTTGAGAAACCGAAGTTAAAGGACTTTGTCGCCAATATGGCACCGTCAATGAAAGACATGCTGTCGGCGGGTTTATATGAGCGGCTGCATGGCAACCATGAAATGGGCTTTCAGATGATGTTGGATGTCCTCACAGAAGGCAAGCTTGCCAAGTGGTCTCTGATATCCGTCATTCCGTATTACTATAAACCTACTGAAGAGGCATTCATGAAACCAACAACCGTCAAAGGGATCATCAAGACTTTTGAGTTCGAGGACCTCCAATACAAACCAAGGCCATCCTACGACTTTTACGTGTCCTTCAAGGAGCAACTGACAGAACTCATGCAGCATGTCGATTCAAGTCTTGCCCCGAATTATGGTGCTTTCACCGGTTTCCTCATGATGTCCCTGCCCAAGGATCGGTGACTTTGTTAAGTTTCAGATAATATATCGTTTTCTTTTGACCATTTGTCTAAATAGGTTTACAATGAGTATATAAGGATAATCATTTTAATACCGTTTTTTTCATTTTGATGAAGCAAGGATAGGTGGTGTAATATGAAAACAATCGACAGGGCCGTGTTGGAGGAACTTTCGGAAAGTTATCATCTGTTGTCAAAGGCTTTCAAATGGAGAATGGATTTTTACAAACATATGATTGCCGTAGCATATCTCCACAATCACAAACCGGTTAATGTATACAAGATCCAGAGTATGATGGATTACATGGAGTTAAATGCTGGTCCTCATTCGACGTTCAATGAAGGTGTACAATTCCTTTTGAGTGGTATCTTATGTGCATATGAGGATGACCCGGAGAAAACATTCGATACGATGCAGGAATATGGAAGCCATCTGCATGCCATCGGATTCAGGAAACCGATTTTCGTTCCTGTCTCCACGTATGTCATGTCGAGGGTTTGCGATGTTGAATCCTATGAATCCCATATTCACAGTTCCAATAAGATATTCGAGCAGCTGAGCAGAAGACATCCGTTTTTGACCAAAGCCGATGATTTTCCGCTGGCGCTGCTCATGGACTCAAGTCAGACCGACGTTGCAACCGTTGACGCATATTATCAGGCGCTGCTGAAGAGAGGTTTCATCAAATCCGAAGGGCTTATGCCATTGGCATTTGTTCTTTCGCTGTCGGGAAAAGACAAGGATCAGGTGGCTAAGGACTGTAGGAGGATTTTCCAGGAACTGGGAGGAATCAGACTGAAGCTTCGTCTGGAGTATGATGTGGTTCTTGGGCTTTTGAACCTGATTGAAAAGGATGCGGATGAACTGATAGAGGAAGTTCATGATCTTGTCAGGAACATGAGACATGTCAGAGGATTCAAATGGCTCGGCAAGGACCTGTGGGTGACCATGGCGGTGCTGATCATATACAGCAATTATCTGGACAGCAAAGAAGGAGTGGATCATTTGCTGGAACTTGCCAGACTGACCACGGTGACAAGCGTGATTTCTGCTGTAGCCATCCAGGTGTCATGATTACATCTATTTCATTGATATGAATAAGTCTAAGACTTTTGAATCAAAACGCTCGGGTGATCCGGGCGTTTGTGATATCAATGGTAACATCGGAATTTGAAAAGATTTGTTACGAGGAAGGGATAAGAGTATGCAAAATCACATAATGATGCAGTTTTTTGAATGGGATATCGAGAACGATGGTAAGTTTTGGAATACACTGAAGGAGTCTGCAGGGTGGCTTGCCGAGTTGGGAGTCGATCGGGTATGGATCCTCCATGTTTTAAAGGAGCACATCAGGATAGTGCTGGGTATGACATCTATGACCTTTATGATTTGGGTGAATTTGACCAAAAAGGCAGCGTCAGAACAAGGTATGGAACGAAGGAGGAGCTGATTGCAGCAATTGAATCACTGCATGCATCCGGCATCAGAGTGATTGCGGATGTGGTGATCAATCATAAAGGCGGTGCGGACGGCACGGAACTGTTCATGGCACAGCAGGTCCATGGTGAAAACCGACTGGAACATGTCGGGGAGCCGAGAGATATTGAAGGGTGGACCAGGTTCACTTTCGACGGACGAAAAGACAAGTATTCGGATTTCAAATGGAACTTCAACCATTTCACGGCGGTTGACAGGGATGAAAATGAGGCTGTCAACGATATTTTCCTGATCAAAGGCGATCATAAGGAGTTTGAACCTGAGGTGGATAATGAGAATGTCAACTACGATTACCTGATGTTTGCCGATATCCATCATCATCATCCGGAGGTGGTCGGTGAGTTGAAACACTGGGCCAAATGGTTCATTGACGAAACGAAGGTCGATGGCTTCCGGATGGATGCGGTGAAGCACATCGATTTCGGCTTCATGAAAGACTATATCGATGAAATAAAGAGTCATTCAAACGAGGACTTCTTTGTCGTGGGTGAATACCTTAGCCCGGATATCGGACGCCTGACCCATTATCTTGACCGCCTGGACAACAACATGCATCTGTTTGACTTTGCCCTGCAATACAGGTTCGTTGATGCGGCAAGAGAAAGCCAGGATTTCGACTTATCCAAGATCTTCTATGATTCACTCGTTTCAAAGAAACCGACGAATGCCGTCACATTTGTAGACAACCATGATACGCAGCACAGCATGTATGTCGGAGAGTGGTTCAAGCCTCTGGCCTACGCGCTGATCATGCTGAGGTATGACGGCTATCCGTGCCTGTTCTACGGAGATTATTTCGGATTGAGAGGTGACCCTGATCGAAAAGCCTTCAAGGAACTGATCGACCAGCTGGCATTTGTCCGCAAGAAACACACCTATGGAGAGCAGGTGGATTATTTTGATCATGGAAATGTCATCGGATGGATTCGAAAGGGAGATGAGGAGCATCCCGGGTCAGGTGTTGCGGTTGTCCTCAGCAATGGAGATGCTGGACACAAGACCATGAGCTTCGGTGAAGCGTTTGCGGGTGCGAACATGAAGGAGGTCACCGGAAGCATAGAAGAACCGGTCGTGCTGGATGGAACAGGGACAGGCACCTTCCGGGTCGAAGGCAAGAGCCTGTCGGTATGGACATTCTGCTAAACGGGTGTTTAACTCTTGAGTTGCAATTTGTATTCGCTTGGCGAACAGCCCATAAACTTCTTGAAGGTGGATGAAAAGTAACCTTGATTGCAGAAACTGAGTTCAACGGCGATGTCGATCACTTTCATATCCGTGAATTCAAGATAGTACTTTGACAATTCGATTTTATGCATTTGAATGTAGGAAGTCAGTCTCAGACCGACTTCCTTTTGAATACCTTGGAAAGATAATCCGGAGACTTGCTGACAAGGTGAGCCAGTTCGCCTACGGTCAGCGGTTCGGTCAGGTGATCATGGATGTAATTGATGACGGTGGTGACTGGTTGTGAATAATCATGGGTTTCAGAAGTGTTGACCAAACGGATAAATTCATCGATCATCTCGTACTCGAAGGATCTCAGTTCATCTGCATCCTTCAGTTCCTCTATGTGACCGATAAAAATATCACTGAGGGTATAAACGTCCTCAGGACTGACGTTTGCTTCAATGACTGAGCGGGCGAACAGGGCGCAGGAAATGATCAGGGAATTCTTCAGTGAACGCAGAGAATTTCGTGAAAGTGAAGCCCTTTCGGTAGAGTTGATGAGTGACATCGTTGACGTGGCTTCATCGTCCAGTCCCATCTTAATTTCATTGAGAAGTTTCTTCTCCAGAGAGTAAGAGGGATGTTGATAGAATATACGCAGATTCTTCAGTTTCTCCTTATATAGTGAATAATGCATAAGTGCACCTCCGATTTGCAACGGTATATTATATATTATAACAGATATTTATAAGGCAAACCAAGAATTTTTTAATAAAATGTAATAAAAGTGCTTCTTGCATGATGTGTTCAGAGTGCAGGAAAACTTGTAATATATAGTATCTATTTTATATCAGAAAGGGGTATTTAAATGAAAAAATTCTCGTTACTTATGGTACTGGTACTGGTAGTGGCATTGTTTGCCGGCTGCGGTGGCGGTCAAGAAGAACCTGAAGAGAAAGAAGAAACAACAGCTAAGGAAGATACAACTGAAGCCGCAGAAGAGAAAGAAGAAATGGAAGAAGATTCTGATGGCGTCACCATTACCATCTATCAGAACAAGGTTGAAATCACTGAACCTTTGACGGCTTTTGGTGAAATCTATCAAGCTGAGACAGGCGTTCAAGTAGATGTCAAATCCGCAGGCGGCGGAACCTCTTATGCAGACAGTTTGATTGCTGCATTCCAGACCAAGAACCAACCGGATATCTTCGTCATCGAAGGCATGGGCGGTTACGAAATCTACAAAGACCAGATCGTTCCTTTCGAAGATGACGAGTGGATTGACCTGACGGACCTCGAGTTCGTTGTTGACGGCAGTGTATACGGATTCCCGGTAGCTGTTGAAGGCCTGGGGCATGGGATACAATGTGGCCATGCTTGAAAAAGCAGGCATCGATCCTGCAGGACTCACTTCACAGGAAGCCTATGCGGAAGCTTTTGCCAAGATCGACTCCATGAAAGACGAATTGGGAATCAAGTCTGTCGTATCCATGGCTGCATCGACAACTACAGGTATGACTTGGGTAACAGGTCTTCATAACTTCAACGGATTCTTGAGTGCCGGTACTGAATATGGCGATACCACCGTACTCGAACAGGTATTGGCTGGAGAGCCGGATATGGACCGTCTTACTGAATATGCCGACTGGGTAGAGCTTCTGTTCCAATATGCCGATCAGGAAGTGCTGATCACCGGAGACTATGATGCACAGGTAGGACTTTTCGGTAGTGAAAAGGCTGCTTTCATCCATCAGGGTAACTGGATTGATCCATGGCTTGTCGACAGGGGAATCAGTTTTGACATGGCTTATGCACCTCATGCTACAGTCAAAGGCACAATGGATTCCATCTTCATCGGAGCTCCATCATTCTATGTCATCAACAAAAACAGCCCGAATCCAGATGCTGTCAGAGATTTCTTGAACTATATGGCAACCAATGAATCTGGACATGATTACATGGTCAATCAAGCACAGATGGTTCCTGCATTCACCAATGTCACTTTGAAACCATCAGGCCCACTGTCATCCGACGTATCCAACTGGGTGGCTAAAGGTAAAGCCTATACATGGCTCCAAAACGACCTGCCTGCAGGATTCGGTATGGACATCCTCGGACCGGTATATGAAGCCTTCGCAAAAGGTGATATCACCAAAGAACAATTCATACAAGCAGTCGCAGCTGAGATACAGAACGTTCCGAATATGTAATGTTAGAAAAGGAAAGGTGTGGGGGCATCTCACACCTTTCCTATGCTCATTCAGCTGATTTTGTATCCAATGTATCATATAACTAGGAGGTATTAGATGAAAAAGAGTAAGCTGTGGTTTTGGACTTTTGTGACACCAGTATTGCTTTCATTCGTTATTGTCGTTGTCCTTCCTTTCTTTATGGGCTCTATTATTCCTTTACAGACTGGTCTGCAGTAGGTGGTACACCCCAATGGGTAGGTGGCGAAAACTACAAATCCATGTTCGGTGACTATGCATTCAGGTATTCGTTCATAAGAACGTTTGTCTTCACATTCTTGAGTGTCATCACCATCAACGTGGTCGCCTTGATATTGGCGTTTCTTGTCACCAGGGAACTGAAACTGAAGAACTTCTACCGTGCCGGATTCTTCGTCCCCAACCTGATTGGTGGATTGATTCTCGGTTATATCTGGCAGTTCATTTTCAAGAGTATCCTTCCTGCTGTCGGCGGTGGAATCGGTTGGGATTGGTTGGAGAACACTCTGTTGCTATCCAAGCCGGATTTTGCACTGCTTGCGGTCATTGTAGCATTCACTTGGCAGTACGCTGGCTACATCATGATGATATACGTTGCAGCAATTTTGAATATTCCTCAAGAGTTGTTGGAAGCCAGCGATATCGACGGTGCCAAGGCCTTTGCAAAACTACGCTCCATCGTCATGCCTTTGATTGCCCAGGCGTTTACCATCACATCCTTCATGACGTTGGTTTCATCATTCAAGCAGTTCGATATCATCAGAGCGCTGACCAATGGCGGACCTTCGGTATCGAAAATGATTATGCAGGCCAATGGCATCGAAAGGCTGCAGACGGTCAATGCGACTGAACTGTTGGCTGTCCATATCTATAACGTTGCCTTCAAGTTCAACAAGATGGCAGAAGGACAGGCAAGGGCCATCATATTCTTTGTCATCCTGTCATTCATATCTATCGGACAAGTCTATTATAATAAGAAGAAAGAGGTGGAAATGTAATGGTTGGCAAGAATAAAACACAACTGATTCTTTTGGAAATCCTCACAGCAGTCATGTTCCTGTTTGTTATGTTTCCTTTCTTCATTGTTCTCTTCAACTCGGCTAAAGACAACCTGGCAATCACAACAGCGCCTGCATCCTTGCCAAGCAACTGGGGCTCACTGTTTGTCAACGTCAAGGATATCTGGAACAATGATGTTATACGCTATCCCAAAAGCCTGATGTCATCGTTGATCATCACCATCGGATCGCTGGCGACCATATCCCTGTTCTCAGCCATGTGTGCATGGCAGCTGGTTCGGAACAAGACCAAGACTTCCACATTCATTTTCTTATTATTCTTGAGTGGTCTGATCATACCGTTCCAAGTGGTCATGTTCCCGCTGGTCAGGCTCCTGAACAACATCGAGATCGCCACAGGTGTACCGATTCTCTACACCCATGGAGGTATGATCTTCACTTATATCGGATTCGGTGCACCACTGGCCGTATTCATGTTCCACGGTTTCATCAAATCCATACCGCTTGCCCTTGAAGAGGCGGCAACTATCGATGGATGTACGAAACCACAGGTATTCAGACATGTCATCATGCCGATATTGAAGCCGATATTTGTAACCGTCATCATCCTGAATGTCATTTGGATCTGGAACGATTTCCTCTTACCGCTGCTTGTTCTAGGTATCGGGAACGAAGTTCAGACCCTGCCACTGGCAATCGCTTTCTTCGCCGGCGCGTTCAGGATTCAGTGGAACCTGATGATGACAGCTGTTCTTATGGCTGCTGTCCCGATTGTCATTCTTTTCCTCTTTGCCCAGAGCATATCATCAAGGGATGGTTGCAGGTTCAATTAAATAGTGATTGGAGGTTTGGGTTTTAAAGGGGGTTAATGATGAAGTTTCAAACAAAACTGGATAATGAATCCCTTTTGATTGCAGAAAGCGTGCTGTCCACGGCCAACGGATATATTGGTGTCAAAGCCAATTTTGAAGAAGGCTATGGACAGGATATGAAGTCTGTAAGAAGAACCTACATCAAAGCTGAACAGAAGATGCTGGATGCCATCGACGGTCAGACAATCATGATATACATCAATGGCATCAAGTTTGATATCAGCACGGGAACAATTCTGATGATGGAACGGCAGCTGAACATAGAGAAAGGTGTGGCCGAACGGAGAATACTGTGGGAGTCACCAAAGGGCCATCAGCTGGAATTGACCATAAGGAGAATGACCTCGTTTGAACTGAGGGAACTTTTTATGATTGACTACAAAATCCGGTCCATCGGATTCGAAGGGGATTTAAAGATTGTCTCTACACTGGATGGGAATATCAGAAGCCACATGGCAGAAGGTGACGGGAAGAAAACTCCCGGCTCCGAAAGATTGCCTGATATTGAAGAAATCCATGCAGAGAGTAAGATTGCAGCTGTTGAAGCGTCGGTAAAAGGTTCCGACCTTCGTATGGCTTGTTTGATGTACCACGATATGGCCGTCGACCATATACAGACCGACAGCGGCATCATGGCTGTTCATGAAAGGAAACTGAGGAAGCATGCAACCTTTCGATTCACGAAATATGTCATATACACGGATAATTTGAGGTATGATTCATGCTACGAAACAGGCATCCGTTTGATGGAGGAAGCAGTCAGAAGAGGTCGTGACCACTGGTACAGCGTACAAAAGAGGTGTTTGAATGAATTTTGGAGTTCCACAAAGATAGATGTTTCAGGTGATGAGGAGTCACAGGAGGCTATAGACTATAGCTGTTATCAGATACTCGCTTCGACAGGAGAAGATCCGATGATCTGTCCTGAAATCATGAAAAACCAGCTTCTGAAGGATGAAACAGCAACGGATGAAGTAACAACGGAAGCTATGCAGGATGCAGACGTGCGTTTCAAGAGTTTTATCAGGAGTACACAAATGGACCTCGATGGGTTTCATCTTGAGAACGCTTGCAGAGTCTATAGGGAAGTCATTCACGGTTTCGGCGGACTGAGTTTTAAAGATGACTGCATACATTTGAATCCACGAATGCCCGAGGAATGGAAGTCTTTGACTTTCAGGCTGAACCACAAGGGTAAGCAGCTCAAGATAACCATCGACGATAAGATAAATATCGAATATGATGGGCGTATCCGCCTGTGTGTCTTTGGTAGGGAATATGAATTCAATTATTGGAAACAACTGCCGCTGAGCACAGAGTCGGTATGAGTAAGGGAAGTCATTGCAAATCCTCAGAATCAGAGGACGCAGGAATTTTTCAGCAAGGTTTTATAGAGTTGAATGAAAAATACAGTTAGTATATATAAAATGAATGTTTCATAGAAAAATGCAGACCGTCTGGTCTGCATTTTTGTTATCTCTTATCGATTGTCGGTTTTTCATGTACACATTTGAATTGCTTTCTCAAGCTTCTTCTTTGATGGTCGTTGACCCTGAATCTATAAGTGTCGGTATATTGTGAACGCTCTATATGGTTGTCGCCGTATTGCGTGTACTCCCTAGGTTGACGCATAATAGAACCTCCCTTCAATATGCCTGGAAAACCTGTTCTCACTTATATTATATGCCTGACAAGGATGAATGTCAAAATGCACCGTAAGGACTTGAATGCGGTGGTATGTATCTCACCGGCGGTATTGATAGGCGACCCGTGGGCTGCCGTCGGCAACATAGATGATGCCGCATTCATGAAATCCGTTCTTCTTCAGAAGATGCTGCATTGCCTTGTTGTTTTGATGTGTATCAAGTCTTATGTTGTTGATTCGCTTCTTGCAGAACTCATTACAAAGAGTGGCAATCCCTTTAGCAGAACCGTCACCGGCAAGTCTATGTATGGTGCCGTAAGTGTCATCATCTTTCCACTGTGTAGGATTATCTGTGCTCCTCATGATTTCCCTTGCTGTTGAATAGATATCCATGATGGCAACCAGGTCATCACGGGTGGCATTTCGAATCTGCATAGATATTCTCCTTAAAGAACGCCTTTAAATCCTATGGAGGCATTGTCGACGGCTTTCCCGTTGCCGCTCTGGCTGCTGCATGTGAAAGAATCGCCCTTGCCTAGACGGCGTTTTTCCTTGGTGGCATTGATGATGATGGTGACATCGTCCAGATCGTATGCTGCGATGACAGTTGCATCTCCGATTGCCTCACCAATTGCATCTCCGGCTACATTCATATGTCCGGAGTGTTCATCTACACCTGACTTCCCGGCAAATGAAAAGTATAAATCAAGATTTTCGATATTGATTTCAACCTTTGTATCGGCTTTCTGTGAGAACTTGACGTATCCGAATTCTGTCTTGATCGGTTCATTGGCTTTGCCGGAAACAGCATTATGGTCAGATTCTGACAGTACTTTGCTGTACTGAGGTATATACAGTTCAGAGTTGAACTCCTTGGCCAGTTTCAAAGCGCAAAAGGCTGTGGAATCACTGTCCCCGGTCACACAGATATGCGTAGGCTTAGCGGTTTTGATTCCTTCAAGGTCGGATTCCGGATTGATAGCCAGCCTGTAATTCATGGTCTGAAGCAGAAAGCTGCCGTTGCCGAAGTTGTTGATGGTGACACCGTACATGTTCAGGACCATCTTGAGAATTTCAGAGGTGACTGGAGGACAGCCCTTGCAAAAGGGGGCCAGATCCCTGAACTTTGCAGTGCAGTTGCCGACGAGGTATGCACTGTCGCCTTTGCTGATGATCTCATCACGATCGAGGTCCTTGCCTGCAAAGATGGAAATCTTCTTTCCTTCTTGAAACTTGTCCGCATGGTATCTTAGAAACTGGGTAAGGGTCGCATGACATGCACTGCAGGCGCTTTCGTCGATATATTCCAGGTTGTCACAGGATAGGTCGAGTCTTGCTTCTGCTGGGGTTTTGAAATGTTGTGCCCACTGCAGGTAGTCGGAAGGGGAGACCTCAATGTCATCATAGGTGATGCCGCGTTCTTGTGCCACCAGCTTGACATGTCCGACATCGTCAGGTCCAAGGCCCATCAGCTGCATGGTGATCATGTCGCAGGCGACAGGGGAGGCACTCGATGTGATGATGCCGAACGGTTTCGGTGTGCCGCCGCTCGGTCCGAATCCTTCCATACCGATGATGCCGTCTGTGATGGCATAGTCCGGGTAAAGCACCCTTGTCAGGTCACGGATGCCATAATCCAGTGACCTTTCGCTTCTTCCCTGTGGAACCGGTTTACTGATCCTGTGGAGTTTGTTCTTCTCCCGCTTGTACATGCCGCCCTTCATATTCTTGATACTGAGGGTTGCGCCGGTGTGCATATGGGTTTCATCACAGGAAGGCATACGATGATATCCACTTCAAACAAGATCCTTGACAGGAGTATACTGTCGATCAGATATCCGTCAGGAATCTTTTTTTCAATGGGTCCGCTTTCGTTCAGGTCCATACAGGTTACGTTCTCTTCCGAGCACACCTGATAGATTCCTGCACTTTTTAAAGCTTGAAGGCTGTTGATGCCGATGACGGAGCTGTCCCCTACAATCACTTCAGACGCACCGCGGTCCTTGAAAAATCGGATGACACCACGAACCAACTCCGGATGGGTGCTGAGGCCGGTCTTGGGCTCACCGTCGAAACCGGTATTGGGTTTAAGCAGGACCTTTTTACCGGCGACATCCTCTTTGACAACTGCTCTGGCTGCCTCATAGGCTGAATCACAGGGGTTTTCCACTTTGGTGACGTTAACGAAAGCCTTCATGTTTTCAACTCCTCATATCATGTATTGTTTGAATTATACGATTACTTCTATTCTATAGGATTGCATTGAATTGTCAAGCATATTGAAAGCCCACCCAATGTTGAGGTGTGGATTTTCATCCACGGCACAGTTCAGCAAGGTTTTCAAGAAAGTCATCGGTATGACACCGACTGAGTATGAAAAGGCATGAAGATAGGAAAATGATCCTATTGTACAAAATAGCTAAAATAGCTAAAATATAAACAGAAAAGATGTTTTGGAGGTGTTTGAATGAAAGTGACTTCGACTGAAATCAAGAACGGTTTCGGCAAGTATCTGAGACTGTGTTCGACAGAACCGATATATATTACCAAAAACGGCAAGACGATTGCCAAACTTCTGAATCATTCCGAGCAGGATGATATCATTGAGGAGTCCGTGAATCTGCGCAAGGTTTTAACGTTGATGAGAGATATTACAGGGATTATAAGCCTGAGAGGGTTGCGGAAGCCATGGAGGCATATGATCTGGACAGGATCCGGATGACCTATGAAGAATTTACGGCGATGAATGAGAAATCCAACAACCGTTATGAGTATATCGACGGGGAAGTGTATATGCTTGCGTCGCCGTCGGTTTATCATCAGAGGATCATATCCAAGCTGCATATCGGCTTCGACAGGTATCTTGAAGGTAAGCCCTGTGATGTGTTCCCATCACCCTTTGACGTTACGCTGCTTCGAAGAGGCCATTCAGAGTTTGCGAATGTAGTGCAGCCTGACCTTTTGGTACTATGCGACTGGAAGAAGGATGTAAACAAGAATGGAAGATATACGGGTATCCCCCGACTGGTTGTTGAGGTTCTCTCGCCGGGGAATACGGTGAAGGAAATGATGACCAAACTGGATCTTTATCGTGATTCCGGTATTGAAGAATACTGGATTGTCGATGACGTCAAAAGGCAGACCATCATCTATCGTTTCGAGGATTACTCGATCATGGATACCAAAGTATTCAAGGAAACGGATGAATGGGAGTCCTTTGTTTTTGAGGGTCTGAAGGTACGGATCCAGGGAGAATAGCTAGACGCCATACTCCGGAAGCTGCTCGATACTCTCTGTCAGCGCTTTGATCGTCTTGGCCTCGATGACGCATCGTATATCGTAATTCTTGGCGAATCCGATATACCTTTCCAGTTTCATCTCGCCGCTTCCAAGTGCCAGGTGATGATCCTCACCTATAGCATCATGGATATGCATATGACGTATCTTGTCCAGGTGATCGATGATGAATTCCCGGTCGTTCCCGAAGGAGTGGTCGTGACCGATGTCATAGGTCATGACAATGTTCGGCTGACTGATCAGTTCTTCAGTGCTTGAACGGATGAATTCCCTGTTGAAGTCTCCTGTGTTCTCAACAGCGAGGTTGACATTCATGCCTTTCAGCATGACGTTCATCTGGCTGTGGAATTCATGAACATAGGAAAGATATCTTTCCAGATACTTCTGATAGATGTAGACTTTCCTGTCCGGCAGAGTGAAATACACCCCTTTTTGCATATGCATGTTGACGATGGGGCTGCCAATGGATTCGGCGAATTCAAGTGTTCGTTTTACCAGGTCCACATTCACAAGACGTACTTCTTCCTGAAAGTTCGCGATATCCATATTGTCAGCCATATGAAAGGTGAAGTAGACTCCATAGGTTTCCATCAGATGACGAAGATGGTCCCTGTCCATGGCCTCCACCTGAAATTCAGGCATATTCATATTCACTTCTACAAACTTCAGCTTGTGGTCATGACAGAATCTGACGTTGTCCTCCAAGCTTTCAAACTCCAATAGAGTGGGCATACCAAAATGAAACATTTTTTACCTCCTGAGGTTATACAATTCAATTCATACCAATACATGGTAACATTTTCCAGCGGTTTCCGCCATCATTTCCGCTACACTTTACATTTGCTCAACAGTATTCATTCATGCTTGAATTTTATTGCATATAAGATTATACTAAGACATGATTTGCTTGACTAAGAAAGGATTGACATGAAATACGAACTGCTGAAGAAACATTTTGGATATGAAACGTTCAGAACGGGTCAGGAACATATCATCGATCAGGTAGCAGCCGGAAGGGATGTTCTTGGCATTATGCCAACAGGTGGCGGTAAATCCATCTGTTACCAATTGGCTGCGATGTTGATGGAGGGTATTACCATTGTAATATCACCCCTGATTGCACTGATGAAGGACCAGGTCGACGGTTTGAATGAAAACGGAATACCATCGACTTATATCAATTCAAGTCTGAATTACAGTGAAACCCAAAAGCGGATGAATGACATCAGGAGGGGCGAATACAAGCTGGTCTATGTCGCTCCTGAACGGTTGCTGACAGAGAGTTTTGTTCGTTTGTCCGGCGAACTTGCCATAGATTTTGTGGCCGTAGACGAATCCCATTGCATCAGTCAGTGGGGACATGACTTTCGTCCAAGCTACAGGGATATTTCCGAGTTCATTACCAGATTAAATAAACGTCCTGTTGTCGGAGCCTATACTGCTACTGCCACTAGGGCTGTTGTTGAGGAGATCAAGGATTTACTGGCGCTGCAGGATCCGTATGAACTGATGACAGGATTCGATCGTCCGAATCTTGTATATCAGGTCGTAAAGCCTCAGGATAAACTCAAATATACCGAAACTTTTATGAAAAGTCATAAGGAGCAATATGGAATCATCTACTGTTCCACCCGAAAAAGCGTGGAGTCACTGACTACAAAACTGAAAGGTGGAGGATTCTCAGTTGAAGGATACCATGGCGGCATGGACATGCAAAAGAGAACTGAAGTTCAAGAAGCCTTCATGTTCGACGACATCAAAGTCGTAGTGGCCACCAATGCATTCGGTATGGGCATTGACAAACCGGATGTCCGTTTCGTACTTCATTACAATATGCCCAAGAATATGGAGGCATATTATCAGGAGGCAGGTAGGGCAGGAAGAGACGGCGATGAAAGTGAATGTTTACTTTTATACTCACCGTCTGACGTGGTGAAACAGAAGTTGCTGATCAATCAGAATAGTCAGGATTCCCAACGGGTGAATGTTCAATATGAGAATCTCCAGCATCTTGTGAACTACTGTCATACGGACAGTTGTCTGAGAAAAGAAATTTGCACGTATTTTGGTGAAGACTACGGTACGGATAATTGCGGGAGTTGCGGCAACTGCCTGGAAGAAGCGGAATATGTCGACATGACAAGAGAATCTCAGATTATCATGTCTCTCATCTATAGGACCGGTCAGAGGTTTGGACTGACGATGATCATCCAAGTACTCCGGGGTTCAAGGAATCAGAAGATACTCAGTTGGAAGCTGAACGAGCAGTCGACCTATGGTCTTTTGAAAGCCTATTCACAGGGAGCTTTGAGAGAAATCATCATGAATCTGATCGCCAGGGGATATCTGCATATGACTACTGACCGGTTTCCGGTCCTTAAACTGACAGGAAGTGCGAAACCTGTACTCGCAGGTGATGAACAGCTGTATGTCAAAAGGAGAGAAAAGAGATAACAGACAGTCAAAACCATCAGGAAAAAGGAGGAAGTCCGGAAGGAAAGACCGTAATCTCGATTATGATCAGAAGCTCTATGAATTGCTGACCGATAAGCGAAAAGCGCTTGCTGATGAAAAACACGTTCCTGCATATCTTATATTCAGCAATGCTACACTTGAAGAAATAGCCTGTTTCATGCCGATGGACAGGGAAGCTTTCATGGATATAAAAGGTGTTGGTGACAATAAGTACGCTAATTACGGCGCTGCTTTCATGGACATTGTCAAGAATTATGCAGGGAATGTCCCGGATGAAATCAGTACTAATAGCCTATGAAATAGGCATTAAGACCTAAAACATCAAGGTAAAAATATGGATTTACGGACCTGTATGGCAGCAGTATAATAGTATTAGAGAGGACTTGTAATAGCAAACTATTCGAAAGGATAGGACGCAAAACCGAGAGTCTAAAATTCGTTGCTATTCACTGGAATAGGATGAATCAGGACCGTCCAGTTACCGAAAGTGGTTTCTTTGATTTCTAAAAATTACAGACTGTTGGAAGGCAGGCAAATCACATTCAACAGAAAGTATTTTCACTATGCACAGATAGTGGAACCGATGGAGTAATTTATAGGTTCTTAGAAAAGCCGGTAGAACGGCTGTTTAATATGTGAAAAGTATTAAATAGTGAAGAAACCACGAGCCCCTCGTTTTAATGTGTAAATCAGGACCTGAATAGATGAGGTCCTTTTTTGTTGAGTTATAAGAAATTGCTCGCCCATGCATCAGTCAATCAGCCTGTCGACAGGATATCTATGAAACGGTCTTCCGAGATGACAACAATCAGACATCTTGTACCGGTTTTGACCTGTGTGTTCAAGTACCTTACGGCCGAATTGAAACGTGCTCCTCTGGAAGAATCACCGTTGTCGGTGGCAAGGCCATCCAGAATCGAACCAACAGCATGACAATACCCTAATGGATCGACGATGACAGCACCGTCAATGCCTGTGACCAGCTCGATTTGACTGGGGACGAATTTGATGGGCTGCACCTTGATGGATGAAGAAAGCAGTCTTTCGCTTTCTACTGAGGCTTTCTCGGTTATGACGATCAACGTCCCCTTTCTTTGGAATTTCGCTTCCTGGATGATTTCGATAATGATGGTTTCATCATAGGTCATGCCTTTGAAGGTATGAGCGAGCCGTTCCTTCAGTTTGGCGATATTGCTGCCGATGCTTGGCAGTATGGGGAGCAGATTGGAACAGGATAGAAACTCCTTGGAACCATAGTAGAGCTTCCAGTTCAGATGATCCAGAAAATCAATACGATATATTGGGTCATCACTTTTAATATAACCGAATCCGATGGCGATATTTCCCTCATCAACGAGAAGGTAGTGCCCGTCACGGCTCATCTGAAGCAGCTTTCTGATCTGTCGGTACTCGGATAGGGGTACAGGGGCTTCGAGGGCAAGCAGGATGGTTGGACGGTGCATATCGGTGAAGAGGATGCTGCCCTTGTTGTGGCTGCCCTCATATTTGAGTGTTGACAGGATGTTGATATGATCCCAAATCCCGCCTAGAAGGTCATTCATGGTGCTGCCGCCTTCCTGAAGAGATTATCATAGGACCGTTCCTTGTACTGTGAGATCCAGGTGTAATTCAGTTTTTCAATGAAGGGATGAATCTCACCACTGAAACTCAAATTCTTATGATAAAGAGCGGTATTGAACTTGATCAGAGTGAAAAATACGTATCGGCTTCTTCAATGATGTCATAACTGATCTGAGGATAGGAGCACCAGTACATGTTCCTCTCATCAAATGCATTCAATATGAATTCGAAATAGGTCATGAGATTAAAACCGTCTTCACTAATGACCGTAGTTTCATCATAAAAATGCTTCATGTGTTCTGACAGGTAGTCTGAAAGCTGTTCATTGAACACGGGATATGAAGAAAACGCAGCCAATGGTGCGCTTTTTTTGTCATAGAACACGACGGAATAGACTTCTTCTATCGTCTTGACGAGGAGTTCTTCTTTCGATACTTTCTCAAACTGTGAAAGTATCTTTGATTTGATCTTCATTTGATCGTTCTTCATTTTGTTACGATTGGAGGTTTTCCAGGAATGAATGATTTCAGATATTGAAGAGTCGTTTATCATGATGCCCTCCTTTGGTGGTCGGCAATGTCTTAATTCTATTTTATCAGGAAATGGAGATTTGCGAAAGGGCGTGTCGATGATGGATTCTCCGACCTCTGGAAGCGGAAGGTATCGATTATGGTTTCGCTTCCGGTGAATTCATGATAGTATAACATCTGAGACAAGTGAAATCTTAAAAAATGATAACCGTGATCATAGATCAAAGATGAAAGAGACAGGTAGAGAAATGGAAAAAATCGTATTGGTTAATGAAGAAGATAAAATCGTCGGAAACTGTGAAAAACTGTATGTGCATCAAAAAGGGTATCTTCACCGTGCTTTTCGGTGTTTGTCTTCAACAGCGAAGGAAAGATGCTTGTACAAAGACGTGCCAAGACCAAGTACCATTCAGGCGGTTTGTGGTCCAACAGCTGCTGCAGCCATCAGCTGGCAGGAGAGGAACTGGTACAGGATATCAACAACCGACTGGAATTCGAATTGGGCATCAAAGTCATCAACCTGAAAGAAATATTCGTATACAGCTACATTGCGGAACTCGACCATGAATTGACAGAGAATGAAGTGGATCATATATTTGTGGCGGATTATGATGGCGAAGTCGACTTCAATGAAGACGAAGTCATGGAGGTCAAATGGATGGACGTTGATGAGCTGCAGGAGGATATGGAAGCGAATGGCAGCAGCTATACCTATTGGTTCAAAGGAACCATCGATCGTGTTGTCCGTTATCTGAAGACGGTTAGGAGCGCATAAGCATGCTGGATTTCAATGAGTATTTAAGCGTAGATGTGAAAAAAGCGATTGACAGTCTGGGATTCTCAAAACCGACGGAAGTCCAATCGTTGATCATAGGGCATATCAAAGAACACAAGGACGCAGTAGTAAGAGCAAAAACCGGAAGCGGCAAGACCGCGGCTTTTGCCATACCGATCGTTGATGAGTTGGATCTGGAAACGGTCAGTCCCAGAGCGTTGGTTCTGACGCCAACAAGGGAACTTGCCGTTCAGGTGAGCGAGGAGTTTGCTGCCATCGGCAGATATAAGCGAATCAGGAGTCTCGTGGTCTATGGAAAACAGTCGATCAGTGCGCAGATCAATCAGCTCAGGCAGCGGGTCCATGTGGTTGTCGGCACACCGGGAAGGGTCAATGACCTGATCAGACGAGGCGATTTGAAGCTTGAGGAACTGGAATTCTTTGTCCTTGATGAAGCGGATGAGCTTCTCAGAAGGGGATTCTTGGATGATGTCAAAGCCTGCATTGAAAAGATGCCGTCGGCTGTTTCAACGCTGCTGTTTTCCGCGACCATGCCTGATGAAATCAAAGGCATATGTGACCGTTATATGAAAGACCCTTTCTGGGCTGAAGTCGATGAAGAGCCACCCAAGATCAAGGAAATATGCCTGTCGACGCCTGAGAGCCAGAAGTTCAGTCTTTTGCAGCATACATTGGAGCATTATAAACCGTTCAGCTGTATGATTTTTTGCAATACCCAGAAAAAGGTGGATCAGCTGCATGCGCAGATGAAGGCAGCAGGGATGAAACCATTGAAGCTCCATGGCGGGATGAATCAAAGGGACCGACTGAGATCGATAGACAGCTTCAGGAAAGGCGATGCCATGTGCCTGACAGCGACGGATTTGGGGGCGAGAGGGATACATGTAGATAGCCTCGATTTGGTTATCAACTATGAAGTTCCGCTGATTGCGGAGAATTACATACACCGTATCGGCAGGACCGGTAGAAAGAATGAAGAGGGGATTGCCGTTTCCTTCATCGATGACACTGAGAAAAAAGCCGCATCCGATATTGAGAAGCTGAGAGGCGAAACGTTCGATATCATGGCCGCTGCGGAATACATAGGAAGCAGAGCCTCAATAAGTGGCATGTCAGAAGCCGGTACAGGTATCCAACGTAAAAAGAATACAAAAACAGCTTTGAGTGACAGGACCAGGGATATCATGAAGCTGAGGATAGGTATCGGCAAGAAAAAGAAAATAAGGGCCTTTGATATTGTAGGAGCCATTTCGAATATAGATGGTATTGAAAGTGACGACATCGGTATCGTAGAAGTGAGGGATAGCTGTTCCTATGTGGATATTCTCAACTACAAAGGCAACATCGTCTTAGCTGACCTGAAAAAGGTCAAGGGCAAGAACGTCAAGGTCGTACGGATCATGAAAAAACGGTGATTCCTCTTCATCGCACCCGACTGCGATATATGTTATAATCAAGGTAAGGAAACCGTTAACAAGCATGAATTCAAGGATGGTGACCATATGAAAAAGCAAATGTATCTTATACTGGCAGTCATTGGATTAATCGTACCTTACTATTTCTTGATCGATCATTTCATGGATTATGGATTCGACCTGTCACAGATGATTGAACAGCTCTTCGAGTCGCCGATCAGCACTTTTTTCGTGGCGGACGTCGTGATAGCCGCCATCGTTGTTCTGATTTTCATCGTCAAGGATTCAAAAGAAATCAAGGTCAAGTTCATACTTGTTCCCATCATAGCCACTTTGTTTGTGGGTGTGTCGTGCGGACTCCCATTATACCTGTTTCTTAGGGAAATCGAAAGGGCGAGCTGGACAGAGACATTATAGTTACCGGCATGAATGGCTGGCGATATAAAGGAGTAGAGTTAAATGCAGATCTCAGCGAGAAACATCATAGCCATCTTGACAGTGGCAATCATGGTTCTGATCTCGAAGTCGATGATGTTTCCGGATTATAAGGGACCAACGGTCATTGAAGGTCCGGTTCAGATGGATATTGAAGACAAAAGGATACAACATACGAATTTGGAAGGCGATCTGGTCGATATCACTCTGATGGCTGCCTATGAAGGAGCTTTTGCAGTCAAGGGAGTGGAGAAGTATTCGACGGACGGAGCGGCTGTTGTATCGCCGAGAGATTTCATCCTGGCCTGGGGCCGTCTGGGAGAAGGTGCTGTGGATGCCGAGATTTCCTATTCGCAATCCAACAGATGGTACTATTACAGGTATACAGGGGACTCTCTTGTGACGGGCAGTTATATCAGCGAACATTCGGCCAATACCCATATCATACCGGCAGACAGTGCAGTCCTTGACAGAATCTTGAAAGTGGATAAGAACGATTATATCCACCTTGAAGGTTATCTTGTGAAGGTGCATTTTACAGACGGTGATTGGACAAGCAGTCTCACAAGAAAGGATACGGGAGACGGTTCCTGCGAAATCCTTTATGTGACAGCCGTATATTGACATTGTCAGTCATGACAAGAAAGGAGTCGTATCAGGCCAATTCTCTTATGCGCCTGATGCATGCATACATTGATGAAGAAAATGAATGAAAACAGTCGCAGCCATGAAAATGTTGAGTCAGATAACAGCTTGAAGGATGCGGATACTGAATCTGCAAACACAACGGTCGATGATGAGCATATGATGGACTGGGATGATTTGGATTATTTGGGAGACAGCCCGTTTCCTAGATGGGGCTGATAAAAGCATCATTTCAACAAAATGAAAGAGGGAGCACCTTGAATGGTGGCTCCCTCACTATATATTACAGGAAAGTTTGATCAGTGGCCCTCGACTTTGTTTCGGCTTCATTCTTTGCTTTGTGCAAAAGGGTATCGGCCCGGTTGAGTGCATGGTCCAAAGTTTCGTTGTTCGACATTTGAACAGCTCCCATACTGACGGTCATGGAGGGGATCACATTGTGGCTGCTGGTGCATTCAATCAGCTGCTGACGAATTCTTTCGCCTGTGGAGACAGCCTGTTCAAGATTGGATTCCGGCATCAGAACAACGAATTCCTCACCTCCGAGTCTACCGAGAATATCCGTATTCCGCACAATCTTGCCGCACATCTCAGCAAAATAGTTGATTGCCAGATTGCCGATGTTATGGCCTTCGTTCGAGTTGATGTCTTTGAAATGGTCGATATCCATCAACAGCAGCGACAGCGACTTGCCGTATCTGTTCATCTAGCTATCTCCTTTGCCGATTTCCATGAAGTAACCCCGGCTGATGACACCTGTCAATTCATCCGTCCTCATCTGTCTCGACAGTTTCCCTCAAGGTTTTTCCTCTTACTGATATCTCTGGCCATCCAAATAACACCCTTGGTCAAATCAGCAGGCATGCTCCTGTCGATTGCCCTGCCTGATACGGCTACCCAAACAGGAGTACCGTCCTTGCTTTTGATCTGGTAGTCGATTTCCATATATTCATGGTAGACGAGCGATTTATTGAAGCGCTTGCTGAATTCATTGAAAAATTCATCTGTCAGGTGAAGTTCCCGGATGGATTTGCCAACCCATTCATCAGGGGAGTCATACCCCAGCATATCTACAAATGACTGATTGACTTTGATGACAGTTGATTGGTCATCCAAAACCAGTATTCCGATAAGACCATTGTTGAATATGGCTTCAAACTTCTCTTCGAAATCTCTTTCGTCATGATTCATAAGATCCGCTCCTTTTCGGATATTCATCCTATGTTCTTATTATATCACATCCCCTGGAGTTATTCATTGTAATGGCCTTTGAAGTTGTTTATTTCATGGCTTTACGATATAATTAAGGAAACTGTTCATTTCCAGCGTATATGGTTGACAAAGAGATAAAAGCACATCATCGCGGATATTATAGGTTGTTGGTGTTCTTAAGGAGAGAGGTATGGGATACATAAGTTTATCGACTGTGTTGATGGCGTTTTTGGCTGTTGAAGCCGGAGCGCTGTTCTCAGACAGCGTGCTTGTCATTGCGCTATCTACAGCGCTTATCGCTGTTCTTTTGGGAGTGTTGATCTATCAGAATTACAATAAAAAGAAATCTGAATACCTAGAGCGTAGTTATGAAAGCCTTTTTGAAAACATGAAAGAAGGCGTTGCTTGGCATGAAATCATCTGTGATGGCAACGGCAAACCGGTGGATTACAAGTTTATCAAAGTGAACCATGCCTTTGAGCAGATAACCGGTTTGAATGGTGCAGACATCATCGGCAGGACAGTCATGGAAGTTCTGCCTGCAACGGAATCCTATTGGATTGAAAAATACGGTATAGTTGCCCTGACGGGTGAAACGATGAATTTCGAGAATTATTCCCGGGAACTGATGAAACACTTCAATGTCAATGTGTACAGTCCTGAACATGGGATTTTCATCACTGTATTCAGCGATATCACGAATCAGGTCCTCGCCAGGGAGAAAACGGAAAAGGACAGGAAGATACTGGAAACAATTCTGGAGGATACGATGTCCGGATACTGGGACTGGGATGTTGTCAACGATACTGAGTATTACAGCCCGGCATTCATGAAGATGTTCGGATTTGAACCCGGCGAGCTGGCAAATAAGCCGGAAACATGGAGAAATCTGATTTTTAAAGAGGATCTGCCGAAGGTAGTTGAAACCTATAGGCGGCATGTGGAATCCAAAGGCGAAATTCCCTGTTACAATGAAGTCAGGTACAGACACAAGGAAGGCAAGACCGTTTGGGTCATATGTTCAGGAAGGGTTGTCGAGTGGACCGATGACGGTAAGCCGAAGCGGATGATCGGATGTCATATCGATGTCACACCCCTTAAGGGATTGGAAGACCAGGTGCGTAAGAAATGGGCGCAGTTCATGAGTACATTGAATTCTCTTGGTGATGCCGTTATTTCATCCGATATGGAAGGGAACGTGGAGCTGATGAATCCAGTGGCTGAAAAGCTGACAGGGTGGTCATATGAAAGCGCCAAAGGGAGACCGTTTCGGGATGTGTTCAAAACCATCGATGAATATACCAGACAAACCATACAAAGCCCGATCAAGAAAGCGTTTGAGACCGGTGAAACCATAGAGATGGCCAATCATCTGCTCATCAGGAAGAACGGCTTGGAAATGGCAGTCGAAGACAGTTGCGCCCCTATCATCGATAAGCATGGAGAGATGCTTGGTGCAGTCATTGTCTTCAGGGACTATACCGAACAGAAAGACAAGATGGAGAAGATCAAATATCTGAGTTATCATGACCAGCTGACCGGACTATATACCGAAGGTATTTCGAGGAGGAACTGAAGCGCCTTGATACGGAGCGTAACCTCCCATTGACCCTTGCGATCATCGATGTCAACGGATTGAAGCTCGCAAACGATGCCTTTGGACATGATATGGGCGATACATTGTTGAAGCACGTAACAGATGTCATAAAAGGTTTATGCCGTATGGACGACATCATTGCCAGGGTTGGCGGTGATGAGTTTACGATTTTACTGCCCAAAACAGGATCCAACGAGGGCGAGCGGCTTGTTGAACGAATCTATAAGTCCCTTGGCAGGGAACAATTCAAGAACATGGTAGTTTCCATATCGGTGGGTTTGGCGACAAAAACCTACAAGGATGAGGATGTCAGGGAAGTGCAGAAGAGAGCTGAAGAGCAGATGTACCGCAAGAAACTCACGGAAAGTCAGAGCATGAGAAGCGAAACCATCAAGGTCATCCTGAATACTCTGAACGAAACGAGTGAGACTGAAAGAATCCATTCTGAGAATGTAAGCAAAATCGCCAAAGCGATAGCCATAGAAGTGGGAATGGACCAAGAGCTTATCGAAGAAACTGCCATAGCAGGGTTGATGCATGACATCGGCAAGATTGCCGTAGACAATTCAGTCTTGAACAAAGCGATGGAACTGACAGATTTAGAGTATGAAGAGATCAAGCGTCATTCGGAGATCGGTTATCACATTCTGAAATCCGTAGATGCCTATACCAATCTTGCGGATTATGCCCTTTCCCATCATGAACGCTGGGATGGCAAGGGGTATCCCAGGGGTCTGAAAGGCGAAGAGATACCGCTCATCGCCAGAATCATCTCAGTCGCAGATGCATTGGAGGCAATGTTGTCAGAACGCTCCTACCGTGAAGCAGGAACCTTTGAAAAGGGGATACAAGAACTGATCAACTGCTCAGGTGAGCATTTCGATCCTGCGATCATCGGGATTTGTGTGGAGAATTCCTGGAAGGAAGTCAAGAAGGTACTGAATCGGAAGGAGACGCATTGAGTGCATTCGATTGACACTTGATGCAGGTTCAATGTTATGGTTAGAGTCAGTGTTTTGGTAGAGAATAATGCGATAGACGGGAATTTATTGTCTGAACAGGGTTTGTCGCTGTTCATCGAAGTGAAGAGCAAGGTTATCGGTGAATATTTGAAGAAACGGTCACTGACGGTCTATACAGGACACTGCACCGGCGACAGGGCTTTTCATCGGCTGAAGGGCATTTTGGGAGCCCAACTCTATCCACTCGATGCCGGAAGTACTTTTGAAATAAGACAGTCATGATGACAGGGGGTGTTGGTTATGGTCACTGTCAAGTGCAGGGATTCAACATCGAACATATACTGGAATGCGGGCAGTGTTTCAGATATCATAGGCTGGATGACAAGGATTATCTTCTGGTCGCTTCAGGTAAGCTCCTTCGGGTCAAGCAGGCTCCAGAAATTGACTTCTATTGTGAAAGGATGGAGTATGATGAATCTGGCGAGAGTATTTGACATGGACAGAGACTACCATGGACTGAAAGTGAGCCTGAGCCACATGGATGACCATCTGAAAGCAGCGGTGAATGACAAATACGGTATCAGGATTTTGAAGCAGGATCCATTCGAGACGTTGATATCCTTCATCATTTCCCAGAACAAGCACATCAGTCATATTCGTAAGTTGGTTGAGACTCTTTCCCAAGAATACGGTAAATACATCGGTGAATTTGAGGGACGGATGTATTATGCCTTTCCGACAGCGGACGAGCTGGCTGCAGCAACAGAGAAGGAGTTGAGGGAACTGAAAGTCGGCTTCAGGGCTCCGTATATCATCGATGCAGTCACTAAGGTCATGAGTTGTGAGGTTGATCTTGATGCGGTCTATAACATGCCGGTAGATGAAGGAAGGAACATGCTGAAAAAGATAAAAGGTGTAGGAAATAAGGTGGCGGACTGTGTTCTTTTGTTCGCCTATTCGAAATACGATGTGTTTCCGGTGGACGTCTGGGTGAAGCGGATTATGGAGCTCTTCTACAGTGAGGAAATCTCAGAGGCAGGAGGCATTGACAGCTTCATCCACAGGTATTTCGGCAAACAGGCCGGATTTGCTCAGCAGTATCTGTTCTATCATGTCAGGGATAACAACTGAATCGTATTAGCTATTTCAATACCAGGTACAAAGTGCTATTATTATAGTATGGAAGTGGGAGAAGGCAATATGTTCTGAAAGGAGAATGTGTATGTTGATGAAAGACCACGTAAAAGAAATTGACCACATCATACATGATTTGGAACAGATTGAGCACACCAAGTTTGACGAGCATCCTGAAATGGATGCGGTAGAGCATACCAGAATACTGGCGAAAGAAGCAATTGATGAGTTCATGAGCCTGATTCAAAACCTTGAGAAAGAAGAGTTCGACCACAGCGGTATCATTTACGATTCACTGATGTTGAGGAAGATGGTCATGGCTGCTTTGTATATGAGCAGATATGGTCACACGAATCTCTTCAAAATGGACCTGACCTTCGAGGAGACCTGTGAAGAGTGTGCCAGACTGATCGGCTGCAATCCTGAAGGCATCATCCATATGAAGACCTTGTTTGACAATTACTTCACCATCAAGGAAGTCGGATGGGACCAGAAAATTGACCTGTCAGATGACATGATGGTCATCATGAACGAATGCGATGGCATGACTGATGAAGAGATGGCTTTGGCATGCAGGATGGAATTCAGGAAGAAATCCGCCTGGCACTAGTAGCTGACATATAATGGCATAACAGAGGCATATGCATATCGGAAACTGCAATTCTCAGTGGGATTGCAGTTTCTTAATAGTTAATATTAATCGAGGAGACTGATGTATGAAGACAGATATGATCATTTTTGACCTGGACGGAACGTTGCTTGATTCCATTGGAGGCATCGCCAACGCCTCCAATCACGTCCTTGAAGATAACGGCTATCCTATTAGAAAGGTCGAGGAATATGTGGCTTTCATCGGAGCCGGTGTACGAGGAACCATATCCAATGCACTGCCCGATTCTGTTATTGACGAACCGGTCATTGCAAGACTGGTGGAAGAATTCAAAGCCTATTATCAGAAGAACTGTCTTGTGGGGACTTACCTGTATGAAGGGGTCGGGGAAATGCTGGACGTCTTGGCGGAAAGGGAGGTACCGGTGGCAATCAACACCAATAAACATGCTTCCATTTCCTATAGGATTATTGAAGCGCTTTTCGATAGATGGCAACTCGTCGGCTATCTGGCTCCTGACGGCACGATTCCGCTGAAGCCGGATCCACAGGGGGCTAAGCAGCTGCTGGCTAAGACAGGTGCTGATCCTGCAAGGTCGATTTACGTCGGGGATTCTGAAATCGATGTGCAAACAGCGAGACAGGCGGGGATGAAAAGCATCATCGTCAGCTGGGGATACGGAAGCAGGCAACTGCCTTTTGATGATGAACCCGACGTTATCATTGATCATCCTAGGGATATACTCAACCATATTTGAGGATGTGCTGAAGTTGGATGACCGGCTGAGTTACAACTGGACAAGGAGTGATGAGATCCGATGAGAATAGGATTAGTATCAGATGTTCACGGCAATTTGGAAGCGCTTGAAGTGGCAATGGATATTATGGATAAAAAAAGGTGTGGATACTATCAGGGGAGTGGGGGATTACGTGGGTTATATGACCAATCCCATGGAATGTCTGGATTTGCTCAAAGGTTTTGACTTGGTGATCGGCAACCACGACCGTGCAGTCATCGACAGGAGTGAGCAGGACCGGATGAATGACTATGCCTATTATGCGATGGAATGGACCAAAGCGCATCTTAAGGATTCCTATGTTGCATTGATCAAAACCCTGCCCTACATGAGGGAGTACAGTGATGAGGATTATACCATCGTGCATGGATCCCTTCATGAGCCTACAAGGTTCAATTATATCTTCACGGTTGCAGAGGCGATGAAGACCTTTGAATCCTTGAAGACACAGGTTGTCTTTACCGGCCACAGCCATAATCCACATATCTGGATAGAAAAATCGGCCGGAGGTCTACCGGTCAGAAACCTGCATTACCCTATGGTAGATGATCATCAAAGTGTTGCGCTTGACCGGGAATGCAGATACATATTCAACGTGGGCAGCGTCGGTCAGCCAAGAGACGGCAATCCCAAAGGCTGCATCGTCGTTTTCGATACAGGAACGATGACGGTGGAATATCAGCGATTTGATTATCCCTTGGAAACAACGGTCGGCAAGATGATCAAGGAACACATGCCGGCATTCCTGTACCAGAGACTGCTGATGGGGCGGTGACAGTATCAAACCACGGTTTTCACTCCATATGAACGTGACAGTTTGAATAAAAATTCACTGAAAAACGCATAAATATATGGTAAAAATCGTTGTTTACTGATACAATAATAGCATATATTCCAATTGAAAAAGATAAATGAAAGGAAAGCATGATGATTGGCTTCTGTTTTCATGCAAAGGGTGATATGAAGAAAAAGAATTTTCTCAAGCTTCTAAGTATGTTATTGGTTCTGGTGTTGACGTTGGGCTTGTTTGCCGGATGCGGTGGCAAGGATGATACGGACAAACCCGAAGAGACAAAAGGTGAAACACAGGAAACGACAAGCGGGGATAACAAAGGGGAATCTACATCTTCTGACAAAGAGACAAAGTCAATCACACCTCTCGTTGCAGGTTACTCGCCATTCAGCGAAAAGTTCAGTCCGTTCTTTGCGGATACGGGCTATGACCAGGATGCTTCTGCGCTTACACAGCTTCAGTTGCTGACAACAGACCGGACAGGCGGCATCATCTACAATGCCATCGAAGGTGAAACCGTCTCATATAACAATACGGATTATCTTTACACCGGTATTGCCAACGTAGCTGTCAACTACGATGAAGCAACGGATTTGACCGTTTACAAGTGGACAATCCGGGATGATATCAAATTCAGTGACGGTGAAGCGATGGATGCAGATGACATCATCTTCTCCTATTATGTTTACTCCGATCCGTCCTATGACGGCTCTAACACTTTGTATTCCGTACCCATTCTTGGAATGCAGGATTACCGTACACAGACTTCCTCAGAAGTTTATGACAAATATAATTCGATGTTCGATGAGATCTATGAAGCTGGTGAGGATTATGCGCCGACAGGTGCGGATGCATTCAGCAAGGAGCAGGCGGATTCTCTCTGGGCCACCGTTGAAAAGCAGTGGAAGAATGATCTTCAAGCCATTGTCAATACATGTGCTGCCAACTATTCCGCATATTATGAAAGCGTCATTGGAATTCCTGCAGATGAGGTCCTTGCAGATGAAGGTCTGACAGTAGCCGGAGGTATGGGGCTTTGGGGATTCGCTTCTGTGGATGAGAACAGGGTTCTGACGACTGCTCATTCAGGAGCTGTTTTTGACATGGCTAACGGTGAGTACCCAAGTATCGATGACTTCTATGCAGATGCAGTTGCAGCCTATGGTACCCTCTCCGAATATGTGGCTGCCGACGAATCACCACAGGATGTCTCTCCATTGAAGATAGCCAAAGATGAATTTATAGCTACTGAAGGACCAAAGGATCCTGCGATGGGCGGCGAAAGTGTTCCCAACATCAAGGGGATAAAGAAGCTTTCAGATACTGAAGTCGAGATCACCGTTCAAGGCTTTGACGCGCCTGCCATCTACCAACTGGGAGTTGAGGTCGCTCCGCTGCACTATTACGGAGACATTGATCTTTATGATTATGACAACAATATGTTCGGTTTCCCGTTCGGCGACCTTTCAATCATCAAAGCGAAGACGACGCAGCCAATGGGAGCCGGCCCATACAGACTCATCAAGTACGAGAACAAGGTCATCTACTATGAAGCCAATGAGCATTACTACAAAGGCGAACCGAAAACCTATTATCTGCAGTTCAAGGAGAGCACGGATGCCGATAAGATTTCTGGAGTATCCACAGGTACTATCGATGTCACTGATCCATCCTTTGGAAATGCAGCCGTTGAGGAGATCAAGTCATATAACTCAAACGGTGAGGTGACAGGTGATGTCATTACGACCAATACGGTAGACAACCTGGGCTACGGATACATTGGAATCAATGCGGACAACGTACTTGTCGGAGATGACAAAGGCAGTGAGGCATCCAAGAATCTAAGAAGGGCTTTTGCTACAATCCTTGCGGTTTACAGAGACCTTTCCATTGACTCTTATTATGGAGAAAGAGCCTCCATCATCAACTATCCGATTTCCAATACATCATGGGCAGCCCCTCAAAAATCCGATGAAGGATATGAGATGGCATTCTCGAAAAATATGGAGGGCGAGAGCATCTACACTGCAGATATGAACGCTGAGACTAAGTACGAAGTCGCACTTGAAGCTGCCAAGGGATATCTGACAGCAGCCGGTTACTCCTATGATGAGGGTGCAGGCTTGTTCACGGCTGCACCGGCCGGTGCAAAGCTCAGCTACGAGATCGTTGTTCCAGGTGATGGAGCAGGTAACCACCCATCTTTTATAATTGCGACCATGTTCAAGGAAGCGATGGAATCCATCGGATTTACGATTGAATTGAACGACCCTGCAAACTCAGATATCCTCTGGGATAAGCTTGATGCCAACACTCATGAGCTGTGGTGTGCAGCTTGGGGAGCGACGATCGATCCTGATATGTATCAGGTATATCACTCCGACAATTCGACCAACAGCAACCATTACCATATTGCGGATGCTGAGATGGATCAGTTGATTATCGATGCTAGGAAGTCTGATGATCAGGCATATAGGAAAGCTACTTATAAAGCATGCTTGGATATCATCATCGACTGGGCGGTTGAGGTTCCGATTTATCAGCGTCAGAATTGTATCATTTTCTCATCTGAAAGAGTGAATCTTGACACGGTGACTCCGGATATCACCACTTACTGGGGATGGATGCATGATATCGAATTGCTGGAGATGAACGACTGACACCGTTCTATCTCAACTTCATTTAAATGATTGATCATCTATATGAGCCCATGTGTATGGGCTCATATTTTAAATTAGACAACTGGAAGTATAAATATGCACTGCACTGAACTGAATAGAATAGATATGCATCAATCAGGAAGGAAACGGTTTTGCGTAATTACATTATAAAAAGACTGTTGATAAGTGTTGTGATCCTCTTCTTTGTCACGCTTATCATCTATACGATTTTAAGAAGCATTCCGACATCATATGTTGAAACGATTGCCCGTGAACGTGCCAGTCTGCCTGGAGCCAAGAGCTATGAGGAGTGGCTTGCCCAACTGAATGCGGTATATGGCATGGATAAGGGAATCCTCAGAGGGTATTTTCAATGGGCGGCATCGGCAATCAGAGGGGATTTTGGCGACAGCTGGATGTACAATGTCCCGGTGACCCAAAATTCAGAGAGTCCATTTGGTTTTCCTTTGCACTTGGATCCATAACCTTCGTACTTCAGATCATTATCGCAGTACCCCTTGGAATAATGGCTGCCAGAAGGCAGTACAGCCATATCGACTATGCGGTGACGGTCGTTGCGCTTGTCGGTATTTCACTGCCGATCTTTTTCTTTGCAACCATACTGAAGCTGATATTTGCTATCGAGCTGGAATGGCTCGACCTGTATGGTACCGTAGGCAGATATTTCGATCAGCTGAACACATGGGGCAAGATTCTCGATATAGGCAAACATTTCATATTGCCGACTATTACCATCGTCATCACGAGCATCGGTGGTTTGATGAGGTATACCCGTACAAATATGCTTGAGGTGCTGAATGCGGATTATATCCGGACAGCGAGGGCAAAGGGGCTTCCGGAGAACCGCGTCATCAATTATCATGCATTCAGGAACACCTTGATACCGGTTGTAACCATACTCGGCGGATCCATCCCGGGATTGTTTGCCGGTGCGCTGATAACTGAAACACTGTTTGGAATTACAGGCATAGGTAAGATATCCTATGATGCTATGCGGGCTGGAGATATTCCGTTCTCTATGTTCTATATGTCGTTTTTGGCAGTTTTGACTTTACTTGGTACGTTGATTGCTGATGTGTTGTATGCAGCGGTCGATCCCCGGGTGAGAATTCGATAGAAGGAGTATGGAGAAATGGCAAATAACAAGTTTTACAATAAAGATATGAAACCAAACGAGGAAATGAGTCTGGGTGATGAGCAGCGTATACGGGTGCTGTCTCCAACCGCCCTTGTCCTCAAGCGTTTTTTTAGAAACCGTCTTGCGATAACCGGATTGATCTTCATCATCGGCATGTTCCTGTTCTCGTATGTGGGCGGATGGATAATGCCATATGATGAAGATCAGGTGTTTACCAAATATGATGAAATGTATAAGGTTTATGCGGGGATAACTGTCAATGAAGAACTAAAGTTTATCGTTGCAGAAGAGGCGGAGTTCCCTCTTGTTGCCCGAAGCCAGTTCGTTTTGGCGGTGAATCGGGAGGAACCCATCTTCGAATCCGATGGTGCAGTCTATATGCAGCAGAAGGTTGATGATGATTACCACTTGATCCATGGGGCAAACGAGGTGGGGATATCCATGACACTCGGCAAAGAGATCCGGATAACCACGACAGACCACTCGCTCGGTGAAAACTTCGAGGAGGCAGCTGTCGGTGCCGTCAAGAATGAAGATGCGGTTTTCACTTATGATGGAAAGACCTATTTGGTATCCTATCGGGGGAAGAACAATCTTCTCTATGAAGCCTTTGAAATAGCACTCGCCACGAAGAATGTCTATGATTATCACAGTGGAGATATTGAGAACAGCTTCCCGTTTTGCAGGCGTGTTGAGGACTCGATCAGAGGAGGGTACTCGCCGTTTGTTCTGGATGGAGTGAGGTATGCGTTCAATGATGTCAATGGTATCACAGAAATCGTCAAAGACGGTCAAGTCTATGCCAATGTATCCCGCTATCAGATTGAGCCATTTATGATGATGTGTTCTTTGACCTGGAGTTCAAGGAGGTCATTCGCGGGGCGGTCAAAATGATACGGAGAATTTACCTATAGCGAGAATGGCGAGGAGAAGGCATTCCGCATTTACCGTCAAAACCTCCAATGGACATTGGAACATGTGGAGAGTACATACCTGATTGATGAATATGACCGCCCTTCACCGGAACATGTGATGGGTACTGACGGCAACGGGATGGATATCCTGACCCGGCTGATGTATGGGGGAGGATATCCTTCGGATCGGCTTCGTGGTCGTTATTATAGAGACGTTCATAGGTATTGTTTTAGGCGGTATCGCGGGATACTTCGGAAAGTTCTGGGATAATATGATCATGAGGATCGTCGATGTCTTCAACTGCATCCCGTACCTTCCGCTGATCATCATCATCGGAGCTGTCATGGACCAGCTGAGAGTAGCACCTGCCACCAGGCTCAACATACTGATGCTGGTGCTTGCAGTCCTGGGTTGGCCAAGTATTGCCAGAATGGTGCGCGGTCAGATACTGACTCTCAGGGAACAGGAATTCATGACTGCCACGGAAGCTACGGGTATCCGTGTCAGCAAAAGGATATTCAAGCATCTCATCCCCAATGTCATCCCTCAGCTGATCGTCATCTGCACACTCAGCCTCGGTGGTGTCATACTGGCTGAATCGACCTTGAGTTTCCTTGGTGTCGGTGTCAAATTCCCGTTTGCATCCTGGGGAAATATCATCAATGCTGTCAGCAACGTGCATGTCATGGCCAATTATCTCTTCGTATGGATTCCTGCCGGTATCTGCATCCTGATCACTGTATTGGGATTCAACTTCATCGGAGACGGGCTGCGTGATGCATTCGACCCGAAAATGAAAAGGTAAGGAGGATAAGATGGATAACAACACGAATAAGAAGAGCAGCAATTCCAATTATCTTTCTGCCAGGGAAGCAAGGGCTATAGCCAAGAAGAACAGGAAGATCACTGCTGAATTCGAGAAAAGACACAAGCGCAAGAATATGCCTGAAAGCGAATACCTGACCCGGATGAGGAATCCGAACAATGTCGTGGAATTTGACAACCTGCATACTTACTTCTTTACGGATGTAGGTACGGTCAAAGCGGTCAGTGGCGTATCTTTTGACGTGCCTAAGGGTAAGACTGTTGGCATCGTCGGCGAATCAGGCTGCGGCAAGTCCGTCACAAGTCTTTCCATGATGCAGTTGGTGCAAAGGCCACAAGGGCAGATGGTTGACGGTGAAATCAGGTTCAGTACCGGTGAAGAGGTCTATAACATCGTCAATACACCACAAAGTGAGATGTACAGTCTGCGCGGCAATAAGATATCCATGATTTTCCAGGAACCGATGACTTCGCTGAATCCTGTGTTCAAGATCGGAACCCAGCTGGACGAGGTCGTTGAGCTGCACCTGGAGTATGCTTTGGTGGACAACGAAATCCTGAGAGAGGATTATTCGAGCAAACGTGAATATAAGAAGGTCATGAAAGAGGCCATTAAAGACAGGTCCATCGAGATGCTTGACCTTGTAGGCATTGCCAACGGTGCAGGTGTTTACGACATGTATCCTCATGAGCTGTCAGGAGGTATGCGCCAGAGGGTCATGATCGCCATGGCCTTGGCCTGCAATCCGGTCCTGATTGTGGCCGATGAGCCGACGACGGCTCTTGACGTCACCATTCAGGCGCAGATACTCGATATCCTGAAGGATCTGAAGGATAAGATCAACTCCAGCATCATGCTGATTACCCACGACCTGGGTGTCATCGCTGGAATGGCGGATTACGTTGTGGTCATGTATGCCGGGAAAGTGGTGGAAAAGGGAACGGTGCAGGAAATCTTCGCCAATCCAAGCCATCCTTATACCATCGGTCTGATGGCATCAAGGCCGGGAGTCAACAAAGGCGCTGACAGGCTTTACAGTATTCCAGGCAAGGTTCCGAATCCGATCGACATGCCCGATTACTGTTATTTCAAGGACCGCTGTGAGAAGTCCATCGATAGGTGCAGCGGTAAGTATCCGTTTGAAATCAAGTTGAGTGAGACCCATAGCGTTTCATGTTATCTTTACGAGTAGGAGTCAGGAAATATGAGAATACCATTTCTAACAACGAACAGCCAACGGGATGAAGATACATTCATCGATATGAGTTACACACCGTTGGTCCATGATGAAGAGAATATATTGGAAGTCAATCAGCTGAGGAAGTATTTTCCCGTTGAGGATGGTTTGCTTCAGAAAACAGTAGGGTATGTCAAAGCGGTCGATGGTGTCAGTTTCAAGATCAGGAAAGGTACCACCATGGGACTGGTCGGCGAGTCAGGATGCGGTAAGACTACGGTAGGAAGGACCTTGTTGAGGTTGATTGAGAAGACCTCCGGAGAGGTGCTTTTTGAGGGCAGTGAAATCTACGGCTATAATATGAAGGAACTCAGGGATGTAAGGCCAAAGTTCCAGATCATATTTCAGGACCCCTATTCAAGTCTGTCTCCGAGACTGCCGATACGTGAGATCATCGGCGAAGCGGTTCTTGAGCACAACATAGTCTCAAAGAATGAAATTGAGAACTACCTGGATGAAATCATGGAAAACTGCGGCCTGCAGCCTTATCATAAGGACCGCTATCCCCACGAATTCTCAGGCGGACAGAGACAGAGAATCTGCATCGCAAGGGCATTGGCCTTGAATCCGGATTTCGTCGTCTGCGACGAGCCGGTATCGGCCCTTGATGTATCCGTGCAGGCACAGATCATCAATCTGCTGATGGACCTTCAGAAAAAATACAATCTGACATATCTGTTCATTTCCCATGACCTGTCGGTTGTCGAGCATATAGCCGATACCATCGGGGTCATGTATCTGGGTAATATCGTGGAGTATGGAAACAAGGAGGATATATTCAGGAATCCACTGCATCCATACACCCAGGCCCTGTTCTCGGCGATTCCGGTTCCGGATCCAACGGTGAAGGTGAATCGGATTGTGATGGAGGGAACGCCCCCCTCGCCGGCAAATCCGCCAAAGGGCTGCAAGTTCCATACCAGGTGCAGGCACTGTATGGACATCTGTAAGGTAGAAGTGCCCACGCAGCGTGAGCTTGAACCTGGTCATCTGGTGACCTGTCATCTGTATAGTGAGTAGGTGAGCATATGGGTAGAAAAGAATTTGAGGACGATGGTCGTACCATCGCCGATATGAGCGATACGAGACAAACGCCGTGGAACTTGAGTTTTACGGCGCTTAGCCGAAGGAAGCAGATCCGGGGAGATATCGATCCCGCGACCATAAAAATGACAAAACGGGAAATCCGAAGGTTCATGTTTGCGGCAGTCCTTGCAGGGCTGGCCGTCGCGTTGATTTTTGTTGGTGCGTTTTATCTGTTCATCCTGTTTTGCATCTATATTTGGTTCAATTGACATAGAATTCATCTGATTATTCTTGTCATTTATGTTGAATTGGTGTATATTACTACCTGAAAAGTCATGTTTGTTGACAGATGTAGATACAAATAGGAGTCGAATATGCGAGATTATAGGATTAAATTGAAACAGGCACTGCAAAAGTATTTTATTGATGGGTTGAGCGGAATGGCGCTTGGACTCTTCTCGACGCTGATTGTCGGACTGATCATCAAGCAGATCGGGACGCTGACAGGCCTTACATTCTTGATTTGGATGGGATCCATGGCCTCGGTTCTGACCGGTGCGGGAATCGGTATCGGAGTCGCCAATAAATTCAAGGTATCCCCTCTGGTGCTCTACGCATCAGCGGTCAGCGGATTCATCGGCGGTTATGCGAAGTTCGTTTTATCCGGCGCGGCCTTTAGCGAGGAGAACATTCTCCTGATCGGACCGGGCGAGCCTTTGGGAGCTTTCATTGCTGCTGTCATCGGCATAGAAGCCGGAAGAAGAATTTCGGGAAAGACCAGGATAGATATCATAATCACACCGATGACAACCATCATTGCCGGAGGCGGTATAGGCCTTCTGGTCGGGCCGTACATTTCGGCATTCATGACATGGATCGGACAGATCATTGTCCTTGCGACGGAGCAGGCGCCGTTTGTCATGGGGATTCTGGTGAGCAGCCTGATGGGCATGATACTCACGCTCCCGATCAGTTCGGCTGCACTTTCCATCATACTTGGTCTCAGCGGATTGGCAGCCGGAGCTGCCACGGTAGGCTGTTCGACCCAGATGATCGGATTCGCGGTTGCCAGTTACAGTGAGAACAAGACAAGCGGGCTGTTTGCTCAAGGGTTGGGTTCAAGCATGCTCCAGGTCCCGAATATCGTCAGGAACCCAAGGATTTGGATTCCGCCGACGCTGGCGAGTGCAATCCTTGGACCGGTTTCGACGATGATGTTCAAGATGACGAACAACCCCTATGGTGGAGGCATGGGAACCAGCGGTCTGGTCGGACAGATCATGACCTGGCAGGACATGACAGGAAGCCGTGCCACGTGGCTGCTTATGGTCCAGATACTGCTGCTCCATTTCATCCTTCCTGCTGTGCTGACGTTGGTCATATCCGAAGCCATGCGCAGGAAAGACTGGATCAAATCCGGTGACATGGCGCTGGATACGAATTAGACGATGATGACATTGCTTGAGATGCAGCAAAAGATGAAAAGAAATAAAGCTTCACCAAAGCTATGATCTGCTATGGTGAAGCTTTTTCATTATGATAATAATGATAAGTTGCTATTCTTTTTCATCCTCGAGGGTGATGACCAGCTCGCCGGCTTCCACCTGATCGCCGGGTTCGACGAATATTTCAGAGATAACACCGGCAGCCTTGGAGATGATATTGGTTTCCATCTTCATGGCTTCGATGACTGCAACAGGCTGATTCTTTTCAACTTTCTCACCTGGTGCCACCATGACTGCCAGAATCGTTCCCGGTATGGAGGAACCGATTTCATTGTCATTGTCTTCATCAGCATAACGGATGACCTGCTGGGCTGCAAATCCCATGGACGCCAGCTTTTCATCGAAAATCTTGACAATCCGCTGGTCGCCGTTGACTTCAAAGATGACTTCTCGCATACGGTGTTCGTCAGGTTCGCGGATATCCAGAAGCTTGACAACGATGAAACGGCCTTCTGACAATTTGACTTCACAGGTCTCACCGATTCTCAATCCGCTGTAGAAGACATCGCTGCCCATCAGGCTGAAGTCGCCTTCGTTCTTCCTTCGTTTCTTGTAATCCTCGAACACCTTCGGATAAAGCGCGTAGGAGAGCACATCCTGGAAAGAAGGGGAATAATCGAAGGTTTCTGCAAGATATCCTTCCAGTCTGTCGAAGTCTTCAGGCTCCAGCAATTCTCCCGGACGGCAGGTAATCGGCTGCTTGTCCTTAAGGACCATCTTCTGAAGCTCTTCAGGGAATCCTCCAAGCGGTTGTCCCATCATACCTTCAAAGTACGTCACAACTGAATCCGGATAATCCAGTCCCTGCCCTTTTTCGTAGATGTTTTCCGGTGTAAGTTTGTTCTGTACCATGAATAAGGCCAAGTCGCCGACGACTTTGGAGGTGGGGGTTACCTTTATGATATCGCCGAGCATAAGATTGACCTGGCGATACATTTCCTTGACCTCCTCGAATTGGTCGCCCAGTCCGAAGCTTTCCACCTGCGGTTTGAGGTTGGAATATTGTCCGCCCGGAATCTCAAGCTTATAGATTTCCGTCGTTCCTGAGGTGAGGCCGGATTCGAAAGTGGAGTATACCGGTCTGACGTCTTCCCAGTAATTGGAAATCTGCTGCAGGGCGTCCAGGTCGATGCCAGCATCCCTCGGTGTATGGGCGGAAGCGGCTACAACGGAGTTCAGGGCAGGTTGGCTTGTCAGCCCAGCCATGGAGTTGAAGGCGGTATCTACAATGTCAACGCCGGCCATGGATGCCATGAGCAGGGTGGCGACACCGTTGCCGCTGGTGTCATGCGTATGAAGGTGAATCGGGAGATTGGTCTCCTGTTTCAGAGCGCTGATCAGTTCAAAGGCTGCAGCAGGCTTGAGAAGGGAAGACATGTCTTTGATAGCGATGATATGCGCCCCCGCATTCTCAAGTTCCTTAGCCATCTTCAAATAGTAATCCAATGAGTATTTTGTCCTGTTCTTATCCAGGATGTCTCCGGTATAGCAGATGGTTGCCTCGGCAATCTTGTTCTGCTTCCTGACTTCATCGATGGAGACCTTCATGTTCTCGGTCCAGTTCAGGGCGTCAAAGATACGGAATACGTCGATGCCGGATTTAGCAGCTTCCCTGACGAATCCCCGGATCACGTTGTCCGGATAGTTCTTGTAGCCGACAGCATTGGATCCTCTCAACAGCATCTGGAAGAGGATGTTAGGGATCGCTTCACGAAGCTTTTCAAGACGCTCCCAAGGAGATTCTCCAAGGAACCTGTAAGCCACGTCGAAAGTCGCGCCGCCCCACATTTCCAGCGAAAAGAGGTCCTTGCCGAGTTCGGATATCGCCGGAGCGACCTTCATCATGTCGACGGTACGCATACGGGTGGCAGTCAGTGACTGGTGGGCATCCCTCAGTGTCGTATCGGTCAACAGGAGCTTCTCCTGATTCTGAATCCACGTGACCAGTCCGTCAGGTCCCATGGAATCCAGTATCTGCTTTGTGCCGGAAAGGTTCAAATCACCCTTGATCCTGGGTACGACGGGAACATTGTATTCCGGTTTGTTGCCGCTGGTTTCATTGACGACCTTTTTACCGATAAAGGTCAGGGTCTTATGGATAGGATCGGTAGTATGGACGATGTCCAAAAGATCCGGATGATTTTCAATGAACTTGGTATCACATTTGCCTTCCTTGAAGGTGGGATGATTCAGTACATTCAGCAGGAAGGGAAGATTGGTCTTGACGCCTCGTATGGTACATTCGCTGAGTGCTCTTCTGCTTTTGGCGATGGCGCCCTCGAAGGAGTTCGACCAAGTGGTGAGCTTGAACAACAGGCTGTCATAGTAAGGTGTGATTTCCGCACCTGTGAAGCCATTGCCGCCGTCGAGGCGGATGCCGAAACCGGCACTGGTCCGGTAGAATTCGATCTTACCTGTGTCCGGAGCAAAATGGTTGTTGGGGTCCTCGGTTGTCAGTCTTGCCTGGATGGAGTATCCTCTCGGTTTGATGGATGACTGGGAAGTGATTCCTATTTCCTTGGAATCCAGTGGCAGACCCTGTGCAATCAGAATTTGAGACTGGACAATATCGATACCGGTGGTCATCTCGGAAATCGTGTGTTCGACCTGGATACGTGGATTCATCTCGATGAAGAAATGATTGCCTTCCTTGTCGACGAGGAACTCAACGGTACCTGCATTGCGGTAACTGACCGCTCCTGCGATTTTCAGGGCATCCTGACAGATGTTGCTGCGCTGCTCTTCAGTAAGGGTCAGTGCCGGCGTCATCTCGATGACCTTCTGATGCCTTCTCTGTATGGAACAGTCTCTTTCATAAAGATGAACACAGTTGCCGTGATTGTCTCCCAGTATCTGGACTTCAATATGCTTTGGCCCGTCAAGGTATTTTTCGATGAAGATGTCATCGATACCAAAGGCTTTCTTGGCTTCGTTCTTTGCGTTGATGTATTCCTGGATCAGCTGTTCTTCTTTACGAACAATACGCATTCCGCGGCCACCGCCGCCGGCAGAAGCCTTCAGCATGACAGGAAAACCGCATTCTTTGGCAAAAGCCATGGCTTTTGCCTTCGTATCGGCCACTTCTTCAATTCCGGGAATGGTTGGGACGCCGACTTCAGATGCAACAAGTTTGGATTTGATCTTATCGCCAAGACGTTCCATCATTTCGTGGTTCGGTCCGATGAAGGCGATGCCTGCTTCTTCGACCTTTTAGCAAATTCGGGATTTTCTGACAGGAATCCGTAACCCGGATGGATGGCGTCTACGCCTTTATGCAAGGCCAGCTGAATGATTTCATCGATACTCAGGTAAGCATCGATCGGTTTTTGTTCTTGCCGACCTGGTAGGCTTCATCAGCGATAGAGCGGAAGAGCGACTTTTTGTCTTCCTCCGAATAGATGGCTACAGTTCGTATGCCCAGTTCCTTACATGCACGAAAAACACGGATAGCAATTTCGCCCCTGTTTGCTACCAACACTCTCTTGAATTTTCTCATGGTACCTCCTTCATCAACAACGAGTAAAGAAAAAGTTATAGTAATTGCACTATTACTTCAATATTACGTTAATTGTTGGAAAAATGCAAGAAAAAAGTTTTCTGACGTCAAAAACAGGACATATTATCATAATATCGCATAATAAGCACCAGAATATGAAATTTTTAAAAGCATAAATTGCTGGAATGTTTTGTAGAATGCGAAAGTTGCATAAAAAAAAGCCCCATGCGTCAGGCAAAAGACTTCATTGCTATTTGAATTGGTTCAATTCGCGGTCGTAGTGATAATAATGACTAATGATATCATAGTCGCAGCACGATATCAAGATGGCGCTGTTGGAATATCCCTTTGCTTCGGATATAATGATATTGAGGACCCGGCGCACTGGATGATCAGTAATCATCACTTACCAGTTACTTATCATCGAATGCGCCGGTGGAACTGCACGTGGTCAAATGCAGGAGGAGAAGATGCGCTGATGAAACTGAATTTTGAATACCTGTTCGACAGGGATGTGCTTGAAAGAGGCCTGGAATACTGGAAAGACGGAAAGGTTGACCACATGGTCATCGACAGTGGACGGATTACAGCCGTCGTATCAGGAACAAAGGATTATGATGTGCTGATTGAATATGATCAGGAGGATATCCGTCATTTCTCCTGCGAGTGCCCGCATTTTGAATCAGGGCACTACTGCAAGCACCTGGCTGCGTGATGTATGCAGCATCTGAGGAAGCGAGGGAACCGGTAGTCAGGAACTTCCATCGGACTCGAAAAAAGACAGGTTGCATCAGGTGAAGGCTATCCTTAACCGCCTATCCCAGGAAGAGATGTATGAGATGCTCTTGCGTGAAGCGATGGGCAACTATGATTTCTTTCTTAGGTTGAATAACCGGGCCTTGAAAGAGGTCCCCGATAGGTCAGGTATGGAGGATGTGCTCCCTCATTTGAAGGGTGAGATGTATTTGAGGAAGCTGATGACTGTATTTGAGAAGCATCAGGACTATGACGGTTATATCAACTATATGAAAGCTCTGGACTTTGAGGAGGATCTGATGGATTTCCTTGGAATCATAGACGGTCTTGTGGCAGCAGGTGGACTCACGATGGCGTTTGAGGTGATGATCAGCGCATTTGACCTTATGGATGACCTTGATATCGATGACAGCGACGGTGTGGTACTGAACATTCTGGAAGAGATGAATAAACGGATGTTTCTCTTGATTGACCTGGCGGATGAGGATATGGAGGAGGAGATTTTTGGCTGGGTTTGCAGACATGTGTATGGCATTTATGGGGAATGCTGCGAGGAATCGGTCATTCAGCTGTTCATGGAACGGTTTGGTGATTATGACCGGCAAGGTGAAAAGGTACAGTTGGCGACGCATATCATCGAACAGGTGCAGGAGGATGCAAAGACAAAGAAGGAATATGGTCTTGAATATAAGGCAGATGAGTGGCGCATCAGGAAGCTGAAACTGTTCATGCAGTCGGGGAAATCGTTCGAGGAAATCGAGGAAGTTCTTCTTGAGTATAAGCAAATGGACAGCGGACTTGAGATGCTTGTGGATTTCTACCTGGAATACGGTCAGTCAGGCAAAGCCATTGAGGTGCTTCTGGAAGCCTTTGAAGAAAGGAAGAACGAGGATTTTTGGATAGCTTCAAGACTCAGGGACCTTTTCGGCGAGATGGCAGACATGGAGCGGTGCAGATCTTTTGCTGAGAAGACCCTCTATCATCATAGCAGTACGATCGACGATTTTATACTGTTCAAAGACATGGCAGGAGATGATGGGTGGATTGAGGTTGAAGATGCCGTTTTGACCAAACTCAAGGAATTCAAGTACGATATGAAGCCCTACTATGAACTGGCAGGCAGATATGACCTTATTCTGCAGTCGATCGAGGAAGCGAGCAGATACGACGGTCTGGACGCTTATGCCTGGAAGCTCTATGAGGCATATCCGGAAGCGAACATCGGTTTGCTGATTGCAAGGCTTGGAGAAATGGCAAAATATACAGGTGGGCGAAAACATTATTGGAAAATTGTAGAGAATATCAGGAAACTGTACAGATATCCCATGGCAGCTGAGCGGATACCGGAGTTGATTGAAAAATGGAAGGTTGAATATAAGGGCAGGCCAGCCATGATGGAGGAGATAGGTAAGCTGAAGCTGTGATTCGGGCAGCAGCGCTGAGATGACAATCCGCTTCCGACCAACAATATTGCTGTCGGCAATGGACAAAGAAAGGTATAAATGATATCATAAAACCACATCATAAAGGAGAGCGGATCATGATATTATTTCCAGTTAGGAAAAATAGAAAGAATCAGAATGAGACAAGCGTCGACAAGCCATTTATCATTGATGATCAATTGTATGACAGACTTTTTGGTGCGATCGAAACATTAGGGTTCGATGTGCAGCAGATATACTGGCAGTCGAATGACAATATAAGAACCTTCGATCAGCTGGCACAAGCATTCTATGAGATCGTTAGAAGCAACGAGAACAATGCTGCTAGCACAGAGGAAATCGTGGCAAGCATCAGTCAGCTGACCGAGCTGTCTGCCAAACTGAAGTATGACCTCGAAGTGATCGAAGGAAAATCCATTGAATCGGCAGACAATCTCAAACACAACAAGTCCATCATCGGAAATATCGGTACTTCCATCGATGAGCTGGCAGACACCATCAACATGGCATCTGACAAGAATCTTGAACTGAAATCATCTTCGGACAGCGTGTATGAGATCATCGATTATATCAAGGGGATATCCAGACAGACCAATCTTCTTGCCCTGAACGCTGCCATTGAGGCGGCAAGAGCGGGAGATGCAGGGAAGGGATTTGCGGTTGTCGCCAACGAGATCAGAAAGCTGGCTGAGGAAACGGACAGGTCCATGAATCGTATCCAGGAAACCGTTATGACAATCACTGAGAACATGAACAAATCGGCAATCTATATGCAGTCATGCATCGATAAGCTGGAGGATGTGGAAGTCATCACCAACCAATCCAACAGCGTTATACAGGAAATAGAAACGGCTGTCTTATCCATCCAGAGTAATATTTCGGAACTCAGGGAGCTCTCCCAGGAACAGCATACCATCTCTGAACAGATTGACGCTGCCTCCCACAGTATAGCCGAATCCATGGAAGTGACTTACGGCAACACGGTCGGATTGATTCGAAAAGTGGACCTTCAGAAAGAGAAGAATAATGATATCATCCAGTATTTCGATGAAGTGGACAATTCTGTCAGCACGCTTCAGAAGGATATCGCCAGCATCAAGAAAGAAAATGAAATCATCTTCGGTATCAATCCTTTTGCGTTGCCGAAGAATATCAAGAAATTATATATGTCTGTCCTGGAGGGAGTGTGCGACTGTATAGGATACAGGGCAAGATTTATTATCGTCAACGATTACAAGACGCTGAAAGAGGGTATCGGCAGCGGAGCCATCGATGTCGGGTGGTTTTCGCCGTTCACCTATGTGGATGCAAGAAAGGATGTCGGTGTCATTCCAATGGTTATGCCGATAGTGGATGATAAGATGTCCTATAAAGGTTACATCATATGCCACAAGGACAGCGGAATTCAAGATATTAAGGACCTTAAGGGTAAAAGCTTCGGTTACGTGGATGAGAACAGCGCTTCAGGTTATATTTTGCCAAACATTTACTGAAGAAAAACGGCATCGAACCGCAAACAGACCTTTCTGAGGTCACCTTTATGGGAAGTCATCAGAAGGTGATTGAAGGTGTTCTGAACCGGGAGCTTGACGCAGGAGCCACACATGATGAAGGTATGGAGTTTGCAGTCAAAAGCGGTTTTGATACGTCGAAGATCAGGATCTTGGCCACTACACAGAAGATACCGAGGGATATCATCGCAGCATCACCCAGACTCTCCGATGATATCATGATCATGCTGAAGAAGGCACTGATCGAGTTCGAGGATTTCGACAAATACACAACCCGGGTGAAGGGTTTCATTGAGAATGTCGATTCCAATTATGATTCCATACGGGAAGTCGCAAATTTCCACTAGGATGAGCGGTCCGGGCATTTGCCCGGGCCGCTTTTGGTTGTTATAATATAAGTGAAGGCGGCCGATAAGCTGCAGATAGGAGTGATTCACCATGAAAAAGAAGATGAAACAGCCCTTTTTGATATTTACATTGTTTATTGCTGTTTTTTTGCTCTTTATGTGCATGAGCAACGACCGGCGAACCTTCACCGATGAAGATGAAATCCGGCTTGTCATGGATATCAAGCTTCAGGCGCTGAAAGCTGGTGATTATGACCTGTATATGGATACGGTTACGGACAGTGACGTACTTTACTTCAATGAACAGGAACGATGGTTCATGGAGATGACGAGTGGTCTGATAAAGAATATTGCCTTTGAGGTGCTCAACGTTGATAGAATCGATGAGACGACACTGACTGCAACCATAAGACAGCAGCATGATACGGACAGGCACTTCGATTTCAACTACACATTGCTCTTCAATGACGAAGATGGAGTATGGAAAGACTGCGGTTATGATTTCAGTGTCATCGAAACCGACAGGTATGCGCTGAAATATATGGAAGGTGAGAGAAGAGTGGATGAATTCATGGGGTATCTCGATGATGCCTATGACAATCTTGAAGGTGTTTTTACCGAGAAACCCACACCGAATTATCAGATCAAACTTTACACTGACAGGGAACTGCTCAGGCAGCGGACGATACCTACCAATGGCTGGCTCTTCACAGGCTGGGCTGAACCGGATGAATCCCTGAAGATATATACCGGACATCCTGAGGACTACAAAGGATATCCCGGCGTGATGCAGCATGAACTGGTCCACAACATCACCATCAACATATGCAACAACAACCTTCCTGTTTGGCTTTTGGAAGGCGTTGCCATGTACTACGGTTCAGGGTTCTATGACCACAGCCACTCTTCGACGCTGTCAAATATGGACATGAACGGCATACGCATGACCATTGATGAGCTGGAAAACACAGACCTCGGCGCTGATCTCCCTACAGAATCAATCAGGAACTTCTACAACGCCAGCTACATGTACGTGGAATATCTGGTGGAAACCTATGGCCATGACCGGTTCATGGAACTGTTCTACTTAGCGGGAGAAAAACCATTTCATGACAACACCCTGAATCCGGACTTCTATATCAACAATAACCGTACGGCGGATGAAGTCCTTGAAGATGTTCTGGGACTAACCAAAGAGGAGTTGTCAGATGATTACTCGACATGGTTGGGAAGGCAGTAACCGCACGTATTGATTCTCAAGGTTTGCCTATAGTTGGAACTTCAGCTGCTTTGGAGGCTTGACATGCCGGGATAAGAGAGTATAATGATTGAAAGACAATCAATCTCAGAAAGGAGTCTGGAAATGAAGAAGGCATTTTGTCCGGTATGTCATGACGAAGTTGAAATCGTTCAGGCATGCGGAGCTGTAAACTATTTTTGTAATACATGCAATGAACTGAAATCAAGTAAAGTTGTTCTGACTGAGGAAGAGAACAAAAAAGCTAGGGTTGAAGATAAAAAATAGTGGGCGAGAGCCCACTATTTATCATTTCATAAGCTGTTTCTGAATGGAGTTGTCATACGAAGAGCAGCAGGCTTACGGCCATGACTGCCATGCCGGATACCACACCGTAGATGGCAAGGTGATGCTGGCCGTATTTTTCCGCCGTCGGAAGGAGTTCATCCAGGGAGATGAATACCATGATACCTGCGACACTTGCAAAGAGGACGCCGTAGACCATGTCGTTCATGAAGGGCATCAGAATCAGAAAGCCGATTGCAGCTCCGACGGGTTCTGCAAGCCCTGAGAGGAAGGACCACTTGAATGCTTGGCGTTTTGAGCTGTAGCATAGAACAGGGGTACGCTGACAGCAATACCTTCAGGAATGTTGTGTATGGCTATGGCGACAGCGATGGAGATACCCAGTGTCGGATCCTTCAGTGCAGTGGTAAAGGTTGCGAGACCTTCCGGGAAGTTGTGGATGGCAATCGCCAGCGCTGAGAACATGCCCATTCGGAGCAGTTCCTTTTGTCTGCTGTCAACGACCTCATTATGCAGATTATCCATATCCGCAGTCGATGCCAGTTCGTGAGGGTTTTCGAAGGACGGTACGAACTTGTCGATCAGGCAATCAGAGCTATACCTCCGAAAAAGGCCAATGTCGTCGTCCAGTATCCCAGCCGGTCTCCGAGTTCAGCGACGAGTGAATCCTTGGCTTTGATGAAAATCTCTATCATGGAAACATATATCATCACCCCGGCTGAGAAACCAAGGGCAAGTGACAGGAATTTCGTGTTCGTCTTCCTGGTGAAGAATGCCAGTGCACTTCCTATGCCGGTAGCAAGTCCGGCAAACAGTGTCAGTCCGAATGCAAACAGCACGTTGTTATCAAGTAGCATATGCGGCTCCTTTCTTACATGATAATTATTATTATTTAGTTCATGTTACCATATAAAATTTGGAGATACAACAAAAATTTGATATTAATTGAATTGAATCAGCCGTAAGGATATGTTAATATTGTTTCGTTCGGTTCTGCAACCGAATGGTATAAAGGGAAAAGAGAGGGAATATAATGGTTTTGACAGAGCTTTTGAAAGTCATATTCTTTGGTATTGTGGAAGGGATAACCGAATGGCTGCCGATCAGCAGTACAGGGCATATGATCTTGGTCGATGAGTTTATCAGGCTGAACGCTCGGAAAATTTTATGGAGATGTTTCTCGTAGTCATACAGTTGGGCGCGATCTTTGCAGTTGTCGTCTTGTTCTTTGACCTGCTGATGCCCTTCAGATTCAGGGAAAGCCGACAGTGAACATGGAAATCATGATCCTATGGCTGAAGATTGCTGTTGCATGCGTACCGGCGGCGATTGTAGGCTTGCTTTTCGATGATATCATTGAAGAAGTGTTTTACAATTATCAGACGGTGACCTTTACACTTATCCTGTATGGCGTGTTGTTCGTTGTCATTGAACGAAGGCACCGGGATATGGAACCGAAGATAAGGAATCTGAATGACCTGAACTACATATTTGCATTCGGTATCGGGCTGTTCCAGTTGCTTGCCCTGATTCCGGGGACATCCAGGTCGGGAGCAACCATACTGGGTGCGGTCATTCTGGGAGCATCCAGAACGATTGCCGCTGAATTCACATTCTTCCTGGCAATCCCGGTCATGTTCGGCGCGAGCCTCTTGAAGATCATGAAGTTCGGATGGGTGTTCACTTCCACCGAACTGATGATTCTTGCTGTGGGCATGTTGGTGGCTTTTGTCGTATCCATACTGGTCATCAAATTTTTGATGGGTTATATCAAAAACACGATTTTACAGTATTCGGATACTATAGAATCGTGCTTGGTATTACGGTATTCATGTATTTTGTGTTTGTATAGCCTGCATCATAACCGAATCAATGAAGATAGACAAGACCTCCGTGCAGATTCGTGGTTTCGTACCACCTGCGGAGGTCAAATCTTTTCAGGTCGCCTTCATCGGAAGCGGTAGCGATAATTCTGTCAGACTGAATGTCGACGGAAGTGATTGTAACCCAGTGCCAGTTTTGCAGACGGCGCTCGCGTCCGCGTGACAGCGCGAGAAATGCCAGAGGACAGTCCAAGGACAGTCCTTTTTTAATGAAATGGGTCAGGTCGGTGGCGTTCCTGGTCCTTTTTCTCAGACCGTTCACTTCAAAGGCTTCGATATGAAGAGGTACGTGTCTGGATGTGGCAAACCTTCTGATACCGTCAGTGAACATGCTGATGTGATTCAAACCCATCGGTCCGGGAGTCACGTAGGTGAACACATCTTCCATATGTGAGATGAACTGGGTATGGCTGATAGGATGTACAGGGTGCCAGTCCTCGGTTCTATCAAAGGTCCCGTGGTGGTACAAAGGCCTGAAACGGATGTCCCTATGGGCGAGATAGGCGGTCAGGTTTGCTGCGCTTGTGGGACCGCAGCCCGATCGGCGCTGCCATACATCTGTGTACCACTCCTGATCCCCTCCAAAGGAGGTTCTGCCGCGTGTGGTTTGGATGGCAAGAATTTCAGGTTTATCTATGCTGATGATCATTTGCGCTCCTTTGTTTCAATCTATTGATGGTCGGTGACGCTGCGGTCACATCCGACGCTGTCTGTTCACGAGGGAAACTGCTGTCTGATGGGCCATGGCTGCTAAGGCAGACGTATCGACCATCTGTATGATACCATCTTTGGATACAATCTGTCCATTGATCAGCGTCATCTTCGGGAAGGAATGGTTCCAAGGCATACCAGCGATACGAGAGGATCATGACAACCGGTGTATTCGATACCTGATAGGTCGAAAAGATTCAGGTCAGCAGCCATGCCTTCTGCCAGATATCCCGTGTCAGTTCGCCCAAGGACTTCTGCACCACCGCGGGTGGCGATTTTCAGCATGTTGTAGGCATTGAGACCTTCAGTGCCGTATTTCAGGTGATTCAGGAGATATGCCCTTCGCACCTCTTCCCACATGTTAGAGCCGTCATTGCTGGCGCTTCCGTCTACAGCGATGCTGAGTTTGCACCACATCTATACAGTTCGCTGGTACGGCAGATACCGCTGTTCAGTTTCATGTTGCTGGAAGGGCAGTGGGCGATCCCGGAACCCTGCAGACGGTCGATTTCCTGATCGTTGAAGAAGATGCCGTGGGCATACCAGACATCGTCGCCGACCCATTCAAGGTCTTCCATCAGTTCAAGAGGGCGTCTGCCGTAAGTCTCGATGCAGTAGCGTTCTTCATCCATGGTTTCCGCAAGGTGGGTGTGCATCATCACCTTGTTCTTCCTGGCCAGCCTGGATGTTTCTTTCATAAGGTCAGTGGTGACGGAAAAGGGTGAACAGGGTGCCAATGCAATTCGAGTCATTGCAAAATCGTTGGTGTCATGATAGGTATCGATCAAACGCTGTGAATCCTCCAGAATCGCTGATTCAGTCTGCACCACGGACATCGGAGGCAATCCGCCGTCATCCACACCTCTTGACATGGAGCCGCGTGTGGCGTGGAACCGTATGCCGATCTTTGAAGCCGCCCGTATCTGTTCATCGATCAGTGTACCGGGTTGGCTTTCGGGAAAGAGGTAATGGTGATCAGAGGTCAATGTGCATCCGGTGCGGATCAGTTCGCTGAAACCGACCATAGCGCCGAGGTGAACGGCTTCGGGAGTCAGGTGGCGCCAAAACTGGTACAATCCGATCAACCATGGAAAGAGAGGTTTCTCCTGGACCTCTTTCAAGCCCCTGAAGAGTGTCTGATACAGATGGTGATGGGTGTTGACGAAACCGGGCAGGACAGTCAATCCTGTACAGTCGACTATTTCAGTACAGTCGGATCCATCGTTTTCAACAGCATCCTGCATGTCGGCAGACAGATCTTTTCCTATCCTTTTGATGATATTGCCGTTTATCAGGATATCATGACCTGTCAAATGTCTGTCATGATCGTCAAAAGTGTAGATGTTTTCAATATTTTTTTAGAAGGATATTCTTCATGATAGATTTCATCTCCTTATGATCAACGGCCGATGGTTGACGGCATTGATGACTGGAACCGTTTTTACTTCATAATTACAGTATAGTACTAGAGCAAACAAATGACAAATGCCAGCTGAAGCGAATCGGCTATTGATAACGCCGGTCAAATCGATTATGATAGTCTTAGAAAACAAAGGGGAAAGCAATCTATGATAATATTCATGATACAGTATCTGTTCCTGTTCATAACAGGTTCAATAATAGGATGGTGCCTTGAAGTGTTGTACCGACGATACCTCGGCAAGGCCAGAAAATGGATCAACCCGGGATTCCTGTCAGGCCCGTTTTTGCCGATATACGGTTCGGGGATTTGTCTGTTGTATGCAGTCAGCGACCTGGAAGTTGGTATGATTGTCAAGATACCAATGTTCGCTTTGATCACAACCGGAGTGGAATTCTTGACGGGTATGTTCTTCCTGAAGTACTATAAAACCAGGCTGTGGGATTATACTCAACTGTGGTTGAACGTTCAGGGGATCGTATCGCCCTTGTATACGTTCTACTGGACTTTGCTGTCGCTGATGTTCTACTATATCCTGTATCCTTTTTTCTACGCTAGAATAGAGTTCATCTACGCGAACCTGGAACTGTCACTTATTATCGGTATAGTGCTTGGGGTCATACTGGTGGATATGAGCAACTCCTTCAACCTGGTCAACCGTCTCAAACAGTTTGCTGAGACCTTTGAAGGCAGACGTGTTGTCATCAACTATGAACAGTTGAAGATAGAAATCAGGGAGCGTTTGAGGAACTGACGGATAGATTCGAGGATCTGGAGGGTGGTATCGAGTTCAAAATGACAGGCAGGCTCAGGAAAATCCTGAGAAGCAGGCAGCGACCGACCTTCATGTTGCCTTTCAAGGGTGACTATGAACTGGCGGCCAGACTGTATGAACATATTGAGAAAATCGGTATAAGACGAAAAGACAAGAAGGTGGATTGATGAAACGGTTGAACACCAAGATCGGCAGTGTGAACCTTGATGCCTTGAAGCTGTCAAAGAGAACCAGGAAGATGCTGATGGAGGACATTGCCTTTATCGGTTGTGTCAGGGATCTGCTGGAGCATGACAAGATAGCTGAGCAATCGGTATACAGACATCATGGGACCATCGACTGTCTGAGTCATTCCATGTATGTGGCATATACATCCTACCGCATAGGCAGAAAGCTGGGAACATTCATGGAACTGGACACCAGGATGATGGCCAGAGGAGGCCTCCTCCACGACTTCTATCTGTATGACTGGCATGTGAAAGGGGATAGGAAGGGGCTTCATGGCTTCACACATCCTAAAACGGCCCTCAGGAATGCGAAAAAGTATTTCAGGCTCAGCGAAAAGGAAGAGGATGTGGTGCTTAAGCACATGTGGCCACTGATACCGTATTTTCCCAAGTATAAGGAATCCTATATCGTCATGGTCACGGATAAATACTGCACGCTGATGGAATCCATAAGGAAAAATTGAGGATAATGTCTTGACAAAAGACCGTTCGGTCACTACAATAGAGTAGAGTTATAATATAAATCGTTGATTAAGTGAGTAAACCGGATCGGTTCGTCATAAGAGAGAAGGGTCGTGGCTGAGAGCCCTTTGTCGGATTCCTGTTGAAAGACCCTTATGAGAGAATGGTTGAAAGACGAGTAATCATCGTACTTGAGTTCAGTAAGCCGTTACGTATGTCTGCGTTAAAGACTCAAAGCCGGAAGCGAAAGCTTCAACTAGGGTGGCACCGCGGGTAATCTCGTCCCTACATTTTATGTGTAGTGAGGGGATTTTTTTATTTCATCAGAAATTCTTTCCAATTGAAATAAAATCAATCTTGAATGAGGGATTAGGGAGTTGAGGTGGACATTCAACTTCATTAATAGTTTGAAAGGAGCATGTTATGGCTATAAGCGCCCCCAGAGGGACCAATGATTTTTACGGAAATTATATGGATGCAATTCAGAATCTGGAAGCGAAGATGAGAGGTCTTTGTGAGGATTTTGGATATAATGAAATCAGAACACCGATGTTTGAACGTCTTGAACTGTTTCAAAGAGGTGTAGGAGAAACGACGGATATCGTCCAAAAGGAGATGTATACTTTTGTGGACAAATCCAAACAGCAGAGGGAATTTGCCCTTAAGCCAGAAGGAACGGCGGGTGTTGTCAGGGCGTATCTCGAGAGAAAGATGTATGCCGATACGCAGCCAACCAAGCTATACTATCTGACACCGGCGTTTCGATATGAGAAGCCTCAGGCAGGAAGGTTCAGACAGTTCCACCAGTTCGGTGTTGAACTTTTCGGAGCGGAAGGACCGGCAGCGGATGCTGAGATCATCGCTTTGGGACATCAGATGCTGATGCGTCTAGGCGTCGACGAAGTCAAATTGCACCTCAACAGCCTGGGCAACAGCGATACACGTAGAAAATACAATAAACTGCTGCTTGAGTTCCTTCAGGAGAAAAAAGAGCATCTCTGTGAAAACTGTCAGGAACGGATGGACAAGAATCCGCTTAGGGTACTGGACTGCAAGTCCAAAACCTGCCAGTTGGTCATGAAGGATGCACCGCTGATGATCGACCACCTGAGTGAAGAGGATACGGTTCACTTTGAAGGTGTTCAGGAACTGCTGACTGAGATGGGCATACCTTTTGAGGTGAATCCTTGGATTGTCCGTGGTCTGGATTACTATACAAGAACAGTCTTCGAGTTCATATCCGAGGATATCGGGGCCCAGGGAACAGTCTGCGGAGGCGGAAGATATGACGGACTGATCAGTCAGATGGGCGGTGAACCCACCCCTGCTGTCGGATTCGGTGCGGGAATCGAACGTCTGCTGCTGACACTGCAGAACACCAAGGGAGAATTTGTATCCAAGGACAAGATTGACCTTTATCTCGGCTACATGGGAGAGGCAGCAAGGAAGAAGACCTTTGCGATGGTGAACAGCTTAAGGGCGGAAGGGATCAAGACTTCCACAGATCTGGTCGGGAAATCCGTCAAGGCTCAGATGAAATACGCCAACAGGATTGGTGCAAGGTTTTCTTTCATTGTCGGTGACAATGAGATGGAATCCGGTGAGGTTGTCATCAAGGATATGGACAACGGTGAACGTGAAACGATTAAAATTGATGAAGTGGCTGAATATATAAAGGCCAGGCCATCAGTGTAAGTAAGATAGATGAAAATGATTTTAGGAGGATTATAATGAGTGAGTCAATGAAAGGCTTGAAGAGAAGCCATTATGCAACTGCTGTCGGTGAGCAGCATATCGATCAGGAAGTTACCGTCATGGGATGGGTGCAAAAGCGACGCGACCTCGGTGGTGTCATTTTCCTGGATTTACGTGACAGGACCGGTATCCTGCAGGTGGTCATCGACCAAAGCAGTATCGGTGAAGAGGGATTCATTAAAGCCGAGAAGATTCGTACGGAGTACGTTGTTGCCGTCAAGGGTCTTGTGGAGGAACGCTCCAAAGAGACCGTCAATCCGAATCTGACAACAGGAACGATTGAAGTGAGGGCGCATGAGCTTCGTCTTCTTTCGGAAGCGGAAACGCCACCTTTCCAGATTGAAGAGAACTCCAATGTAAAGGAAGACTTGAGACTGAAATACAGATATCTGGACCTTCGACGTCCTGACCTCCAGCGCAACATCATGCTGCGTCACAAGGTGGCTGCCAGCGCACGTGAATTCCTGAATCAAGAAGGATTTCTTGAAATTGAAACACCGATGCTCAATAAGTCTACTCCGGAAGGTGCAAGAGACTACCTGGTTCCAAGCAGGATCAAGCCTGGCAATTTCTATGCATTGCCGCAGTCGCCTCAGATTTTCAAGCAGCTGCTGATGCTGAGCGGTTATGACAAGTATTATCAGATTGCGAAGTGTTTCCGTGACGAAGACCTCCGTGCCGACAGGCAGCCTGAGTTCACTCAAATCGATATGGAGCTATCCTTTGTCACTATTGATGAGGTCATCAGTGCGAATGAACGACTGCTGCATAAGATGTTCAAGGATGCTCTTGGTCTTGAGATTGAGCTGCCGATTCCTAGAATCACATATAAGGAAGCGATGGAGAGATTCGGTTCCGATAAGCCAGATATGCGTTTCGGCCTTGAACTGGTAGACCTGTCCGAAGAAGTCACGGACTGCGGTTTCAAAGTGTTCGCTGATGCGGTGAAGAATGGCGGATCAGTAAGAGCCATCAACGGAAAGACCTTGGGTAACCTTCCAAGAAGACAAATCGATGCCCTGACTGAATACGTCAAGACATATGGTGCGAAGGGTATGGCATATATCGTTGTCAATGAAAACGGCACCTTGAAATCAGCCATCACCAAATTCCTTTCCGACGAAGTTGTAGAAAGCATCATATCGAAGATGGAAGCTGAACCAGGTGATATCATCCTCTTCGGTGCTGATACCGATGATGTGGTATTCGCATCCCTTGGAGCTCTTCGTCTTGAACTTGCCAGAAGGCTGGAACTCCTTGACAAGAATACGTTCCAGTTCGTATGGGTGACTGATTTCCCATTGCTCGAGTGGAGTGCAGAACAGAAGCGTTACGTTGCCAAGCACCACCCGTTCACTATGCCAAAGGAAGAGGACCTGCATCTTTTGGATACTGATCCGAGCAAGGTCCGTGCGGATGCCTATGACATCTGTCTGAACGGTAATGAGATCGGTGGAGGAAGCATCAGGATTTACCAGAGGGGTATCCAGGAAAAGATGTTCGAGGCCCTTGGATTCTCCAAAGAAGAAGCATATGAGAGATTCGGATTTCTTCTTGATGCCTTCAGATACGGTGTACCACCACATGGCGGATTGGCTTACGGGCTTGACCGTATCGTGATGCTGATGGCTAAAGCTGACAGTATCCGTGAAGTTATCGCTTTCCCGAAGTGAAGGATGCTTCCTGTCCGATGACCCATGCTCCTGGTGGAGTCGAAGAAAAACAACTGGATGAATTGAACCTCAAGGTGGATATCTTTGAAATGGAAGACTAAGACAGTCAAAGAATGAGATTCTGTGGCAGATATCGCCATAGACATGAAAAGCAGGCATGACGACCCGACATGCCTGCTTTTCCTATTCACATTCTTTTCGAAACAGGTAGAAGGTCTTGAAAATAGCGAAGTTTAATGTTTGAAATGACTAAAGACATCTTAAAAGGATTATAGGAAAAAGACCATTGACAAACTGACCCTGGGTCATATATAATGCTTTTAAACTGACCCTGGGTCAAATTGAATGATCAGCTGATTAGAACATTCTGACCTGAAATGTATTGGCGATAATGAGATAAGAAAGGATAGGGATACTATGAGTCATCATGCGATAGTGGAAGCGAATAGATGTCTGAAATGCAAGAAACCCATGTGCAGGAAGGGATGTCCTGTCGATACGGACATTCCCGAGCTGGCACGCCTGATCGACAGCAATGATATATTGAAAGCCGGGAACATGCTGTTCGAGAACAATCCCTTAAGTGTCATCTGTTCCCTGATATGCCCCATGAGAAGCAGTGCGAAGGGCATTGCATCCTCAACAGGAAGGGAGAACCTGTACATATAAGCTCCATGGAGAATTATGTGTCCGATTTTTACCTGAATCGGATCAAGAGTGACATCGATGAAAAGCTGGTTGGCCGAAACGGCAGCAAGGATATCGCCATCGTCGGTTCCGGACCCTCTGGTCTGACACTTGCATTCATCATGGCGAGAAAAGGTTATCCGGTGACGGTCTTTGACAATCACGACAAGATCGGTGGAGTGCTCCGCTATGGAATACCGGAATATAGACTGCCCAAAAGCATTATTGACAGGATCAAGGTCAAGCTTATGGAACTAGGCGTAGTATTCCGACCGAACACCCTCATAGGGCCGAATATCACCTTGGACGATCTGTTCAGGGATAACTACAAAGCCATTTTTGTAGGGACAGGTGTATGGAAGCCGAAGCTTCTCCGAATCAAGGGTGAAACAAGAGGCAATGTCCATTTGCCATCGATTACCTGAAGAATCCGAACGTCTATGATTTGGGCAGCAAGGTAGTCATCATCGGTGGCGGCAACGTAGCGATGGATGTTTCAAGAACGGTGCTGCGTCATGGTGTCGAGGAATCGGTGATCCTGTACCGTAAAGGAGAGGAGCATCTTCCTGCTTTGAATGAGGAGATACGTTATGCCAAATTGGATGGTGTGAAGTTCGAGTTCTACAAATCACCGAAGGAATTCACGAAAAAAGGTGTCCTCTTTCATCCGACTTCATTTGTCGAGGAAGACGGGATTGTCAAGTTTGCCGTAGACGATAGCGTTGAAGAACTTTTTGAAGCTGATTCCATCATCATCGCAGCAAGCCAGGGACCGCAGACGAATATCGTCTCAACGTCAAAAGGCATCGAACTTGACAGGAACGGTCTCGTGGTGACGGATGAATGCGGACGTACGACCAGAGAAGGTGTTTTCGCTGCCGGAGACGTGGTCACCGGTGCGAGGACGGTTGTTGAAGCGGTCAAACGAAGCAAACTGACAGCTGAGGTCATGGACGACTACCTGACATCTTTGCTGTAGGTTGGTGATCTGTGTATGGGCGGTAAAAGGGCGCTGACTGAAGAAGCGAAACACGAGAAAAGAGAGCATATTATGGACACGGCATATTGCCTGCTCTGCAAGAAGTCGTTCCAGGATATCAAGATGGTCGATATCGCCAAGGAGTCCAGCGTATCGAAAGGGACTCTGTTCAATTACTTTTGCACCAAAGAGCATCTCTTTGCATGCCTGCTGATCAGGGAGTATCATAAGCGTTACGAGCTTGTGCAAAAGAAGCTGAGCGGCCATGACCGGATGGATGCGGCAGAATCAAAGAGATTCGTACTCGAGGAATTCGAGTCCCTGCTTGACGGTGGATCGCCTTATATCAGAATGGAACGCATGAAAACAACCATCCTCGAGAAGAATATGGATCGAGAGACAACTGTGAAGGTCAAAAGGGCGATGTTCCGGATCATGGAAGAGATGATAACGCTGATTGCAGGCAAGTCATGTATGGAGATGGAAATGGTTGAGGAGCTTATCATGGCTCAGAATGCCATACTTGTCGGTTATGCCAATCTGTCCGTCTTACCGGTCAATGTCGTCGAAGCGATTGATGAACTGGGGCTGAGTCATAAGAAAGTCGATTTCAGGAAAGAAGCTTTGAGGGCGATGGAGTACTATCTTGACGGTATGATGTCAAGTTGTCAGGAAAGCAAAAGATTGACTTAAGACACAATCTCTCTTATAATAAGGACAGATGAATCTATGAACAATTCCGAGCTATCTATTCTAAGCGAAAGTATGAATACTAGCCTGGGTGTCATTAGAAATGATGGCGCCTCCCGGTGGAAAGGAATTATTGAGTCTTAGTACAATATCCCTGCCATTGGTGGGGATTTTTATATGTCTTTTTTGGCATATGCCCCACAAATGTCTCGGTATCTATCAAGGCCTATGTGACGTGTTACCTTGACAGGTATCCTTTTCGTATGGAAATTCGGAAGTTCAATACATGAATAATGGATAATGAGAAGGAGAATGACAGATGAAAAGGATGTTTTTTGCATTGATTGCAGTGGTGCTGTTGATGACGGGACCGGTTATGGCCGGTGCAGGTGACAATCAGGTGACGCTCGATAAGGTCGAGGTTTCTGCCGACCTTGAAAATGTGGATCCCGGCGAGAACGTTGTTTTGCACTTCACCAGCAATGTGGTCAACATGAAAGTGAAGAACCATAACATGGAATGCTTTTCGGTGAAGGATGAAGCTGGGAACGACGTTGCTTTCAACGTTCTCATGGGCGATGACCAGGTGGACCGGGACGTCAGGCGTATCATTGAAATCCAACCTGTAGATGTCTGGCAGGAAGGGACGTCTTATGAGATTTTGATCAGTAAGGAATTAAAGGGAAAAAATGGAACTGCATTCGGTGAAGATCAAATTGTCAGCTTCACTGCAACAGGCAAGAAACCGGGCGGGATAACACTTGAGAAGGTGTTTATTGCCTTAGGTGTCTTTGTGTTGTTTGGAGGTGCCGTTTTTGGATTCAGAAAGCGCAACAAATCGTAAACTTCATACATATATTTTCATATATATCTTCCCTCTGTCCGCTGTCTTGATATCGCTGTTTTGGGGCAGGTACCCGATTCCGTTCAACGGGGTCGTTGATACGCTATTCAGTCAGCTGTCCGGAACGGCTGGACAGAAAACCGTCATCGACAGCGTAATCATCGATATCAGACTGCCAAGAGCCATCATGGGTTTCCTTGTAGGTGGAGCGCTTGCCATAAGCGGAGCCGCCCTTCAGGGAATATTCAAGAATCCTCTGGTGGATTCGGGATGCTTGGCGTCAGTAACGGTGCCAGCTTTGGAGCCGTTCTTGCATTTGTCTTTCTGGACGGCAGCTATTTTGGGTGCTGAGCATGGCTTTTCTGTTCGGGTCGCTTGCAGTTCTCCTCAGTTATCTCATCGCATCCATCTACAGGACGGTCCCGACAATCATGCTTGTCCTTGGAGGAGTTATCGTATCCTCGCTGTTTTCGTCCCTGGTATCTTTGGGAAAATATATGGCGGATCCATATGATGAACTGCCGGCAATTGTGTTCTGGCTGATGGGAAGTCTGGCCAAAGCAAGTTACAGTGACCTGATGATCGTTACGATGCCGATACTTGTCGGCAGTATGTTCATCTTCCTTCTCAGATGGCGGATCAATGTTCTGTCACTGGGCGATCAGGAAGCTTTGACGCTTGGCATTAACGTCAGATGGACGAAGGGATTTCTCATCCTCTGTGCGACGTTCATAACGGCGGCTGCGGTATCGGTGAGCGGAACCATAAGCTGGATCGGTCTGATCATACCTCATATCATCAGGATGCTGATTGGAAACGACAACCGTAAAATCATACCGGCAACATTTTTGTTCGGAGGCGGATTCCTTGCCGTGATCGATATCATATCAAGAACGCTGACGACGTCTGAGATACCGATCGGGATATTAACCTCCATTATCGGAGCCCCGTTTTATATCATGTTGCTGAGACGAACGAAAGGGAGTGTATGGTAATGCTAACGGTCGATAAATTATCCTTTGGATTTGATGAGAACACAATACTTGATGAAGTTGGATTTGAGGTTGGAGAAGGCGAGATACTGTGCCTGCTGGGGCCGAATGGCTGTGGGAAGACGACGTTGCTGAACTGCATCACGTCCTATTACGGCGATTATGAAGGCACTGTCAGCGTTCAAGGGTTGAACGCGCGTCGTCTTAGCTATAAGGAAAGGGCGAAGCTGATTTCCTATGTGCCGCAGATGACGAAGGAGTCCTTCCCTATACGGTTTCGATATCATACTGATGGGAAGGACACCTATACGAGAATGTTTGGAGCACCGTCAAAAAAGGATGAACGGATTGTGGATGAGGTGATTGAATACCTGAGTATCGATCATCTTCGAAACAGGACTTTCAATGAACTCAGCGGTGGAGAATCTCAGTTGGTCAAATCGGAAGAGGACTGGCACAAAAGGCGAAAGTCCATGTGTTGGACGAACCGACGGCAGCCCTTGACCTGAAAATGAACTGCAGCTGCTTCAGACATTGACGGAACTTGTCACTAAACAGAAGAATACTGTCATTATGGCAACGCATTATCCCAATCAGCCGCTGTATTTCGAGAATAAGGGATTGAATGTGAAGGTCTGTATGATGAGAGGTGGACGGGTTCTGTATCATGGTGTACCCTCGGAAGTGATTCATACTCCCAGTCTGAGGGATATCTATGATGTGGATGCTCATGTACTGGATTTTGAGGAGCATCACGGAAAGAAAGGGCATTATGTAGTGCCGCTTAGGGCTTGAGTCGACATATGCGATAGACGACCATGAGGAGAAACGAAGATGAAGAAGAGAGTTGGATTCGACAACAGAGGAGTGGTGCTGATCCTGATGCTGATGGTGTCGGTCATCACCGCTGCCGGTTGCGGGAAAAAGGATGCTCAGGATTCGGATGCTGTAGGATCTGATGATGTGACAACAGTCATCTACGAAAAGATGACCTATGATGGCCTTACTGTGACAGTGACTGACAGCGCAGGCAGGACAGTCGATGTCCCATATGATCCGGAACATATCGCGTGTCTCTATGCCACAACGGGTCATATGGTGACCATGCTTGACAGGGGTAAGAATATCGTTGCAGTCAACAACGGATTGAAAAGGGATAAGCTCCTGAATCAGTTGGAACCGGCCATTGAGGATGCTGCGCTAACCGTTGTCAGCGGTCAGATCAATATCGAATCCCTTCTTGAAAAAGACGTGACACTGGCGTTCATTCCTCTCGACATATACGCTGACAAACGACAGGTCGAGCAGCTGGAGACGCTGGGCATGCCTTATGTAGTTGTCGATTACCAATCCATCAGTGAACAGTTGGAAGCCGTCGAGTGCATCGGCCAGATTGTCGGTAATGAAGAGGAAGCTACCCGTTACAGGGAGTTTTATGATGAAGTGATAACGCTCCTTGGCGAACGCTTGGAGATTTGAACCAGGAGCAGATGACAAGGGTATACCATTCCATCAACGAAGCCAACTGCACGGTTGAGGAAGGTACATTGCCTGCGGATTGGATGACATATGCTGGAGGCATCAATGTTTCTCTTGACGGTGGTCTGGAAAAGGATGGTGACAAGTACTATACCAATCTCGAGCAGATCCTCCTTTGGAATCCGGATGTGATCTACTGTAATGAAAGCGGTGTTCCTGATTATATCATGGAGAATGAGCAGTGGTCGCAGGTGCAGGCTGTCAAGGATGAAAGGGTGTTGCAGCTTCCTGTCGGCATATCAAGATGGGGGCACAAGACCTCCATCGAAACCCCTTTGGCCATGCTCTGGGTTGCCAACGACCTGTATCCTAAGCGCATGGAGGGGCTTGATCTGTTCGGCTATTATCGGCGCTATTATGAGGAAATGTTCGAATTCACACTGACAGAGGAAAACTTTGCAGATATCAGTGCAGGCAAGAACATGCGTCTGACAAAAGAGTTGAAAGAGGTAAGTGAGTGATGAGATTTTATGTTTGCATAGACGATACGGATACCCTCGATTCCATCGGAACGGGTACGATTTGTGAAATGATCAGGGATAGGCTGGAAGATGAGAACATAGCGAAATGTTCATTGGTTACAAGGCATCAGCTGCTCATTCATGAAGATATACCTTATACTTCCCATAACAGTTCCATGTGTTTTGAAGGCACGATTGCCGACGCTTGCATCGAGGACGTCTATCGGATTGCGGTGGAAGTGGTGGAATCAAACAGTGCGATGGAAGCGGATCCTGGGATTTGCGTCGCAGCGGATATCTGCAAAACCGACCGGGAGAAATTGATCCAGTTTGGAGATAAGGCGCTTAAACAGGTACTGACCAAGGATATGGCATATGAGCTGGCTAAGGAAACGGATGTCATACTGTCAGAACATGGAGGCACCGGACAGGGCGTCATCGGAGCGATTGCAGGTGTGGGCCTTCGTATGTCGGGTGACAACGGTGAGCTCAAAGGGGTGCTCAAGAAGATTCGGTATTCCGACTTCTCAGTTGAAGAGGTGACAGGGCAGTTTTCGGTGGATAGTGTTGAGACGGTGGACGGATGTCTGCTTGGACCTGATGAGATTGTGAGAATCGAACGTCAGACCAAGGTGCTGCTGAAGAACAACCGTTATACACTCCTTGTGAAGGAGGAAGGCGGTAAGTATGTAGCTATGGACAAGACTGATATCCGAAAGACCAACTTGCGGACAACCTGTTGGGTGAGGAGGATGCGGACAGATATCGGGTCTGCAAGCACTTCAAACCCGATGTCGAAGAAGAACGTGTGGTTCACAGGGAATTCCAGTGTTACAACTGTATGTTCAGACGCTGGGAAACATTTGGAATCACATGCCAGAAGAAGGAGAGAAGTCATGTATAGAGCAGGCATCATTACAGCAAGTGACAAGGGATCCGTTGGAGAACGGGAAGACCTGAGCGGTCCAGCCATCAGGGATATCATTGAAGAGCATGATTTTAGTGTCGTTTCATTGAAGGTGCTTCCTGACGACAGGGAACTCCTATCCCATGAAATGGTACGGTTGGCGGATGACGCCGGTGTGGATGTCATATTCACCACCGGTGGGACCGGATTCTCCAAACGTGATGTGACCCCTGAAGCAACGAAGGATATCTGTCATCGGGATGCGACAGGCATAGCTGAAGCGATACGAGGCTACAGTCTGACGATAACAAAGCGGGCGATGCTCTCGAGGGCGTATTCGGGAATCAGAGGCAATACACTGATCATCAATCTTCCGGGCAGTCCTAAAGCAGTCCGGGAATCCTTGGAGTACATCATTGACAGCGTTGCCCATGGACTTGATATACTGACAGGAAGGGATGGCGAATGCGCCAGATAGGTTTTCGCAATGGAATTTTATAAGGCTATGAGCCTGATGAAGTCAGTGGGATTCTGGATCTGGCTGCATCAGGCTATGAATTGAAGTTGGAACGTGTTGGTATTGACGAATTAACCGGGAGAGTTCTTGCCGAAGATATCGTATCGGATATCAATGTCCCTGAATTTGACCGTTCAACGGTGGATGGCTACGGCATTGTCAGCCGGAACAGCATGGAGCAACGCTGAGCATTCCGTCGGTTCTGGATTTGATCGGTGAAGTGAGTATGGGCGTAGACACCGACCTTGCCATCGGAGACCAGGAATGTGTTTATGTGCCGACGGGCGGGATGATACCTTCCGGAGCCGATGCGATGCTGATGATCGAAGACAGTGAAAAATTGGATGAGTTGACCGTTGCTGTCTACAAGGCAATCACCAAAGGAACCAACATCATCTATAAAGGCGATGACATCAAGGCAGGGAAAAGGATCCTGAAAAGAGGCAAGGTTCTTGACCATAACGATATCGGAGTGCTTGCCGCACTTGGGATTGAAAACGTCCTGGTGAGGGAAAAGCTGAGAGTGACTGTGCTGTCAACCGGGGATGAGATCATTCCCATCGGCGGGAAGCTGTCGCTGGGCAAGGTCAGGGATATTAATGGATATGTGCTGAAATCGATGTTGAAATCCATGAATTGTGAAGTGGTGAGACATGATATCATCAATGATGATTACGAGATGCTGCTTGAGAGTGTTGCCGAGGGGATTGCTGATTCCCACCTGGTTCTGCTTTCCGGTGGAAGTTCGGTAGGGGCGAGGGATTTTACCCACAAGGTCATCGAATCCTTTGACCGTGGAAAGGTCCATGTTCATGGCATTACTATCAAGCCGGGGAAACCTACGATCATCGGGACCGTCGACAACAGGCTGGTCGTCGGGTTACCGGGACATCCGGTATCGTCAATCATGGTTTATAAAGCGTTTATAGAACCTTTTATCGCAAGAGTCACAGGCGAAACCATAAGAAACCAAAAGCTGAAAGGAATCCTAGAATCGAATGTGCATTCCGATCCAGGAAAGCGGACGTATCAGATGGTGAAGATTATGGAGGACAGCGGTGGCATCATGCCATACTACGGCAAGTCGGGCATGATATCCCTTTTGGCGGATGCCCATGGATATATCATCATGGAGCCTGATGTGGAAGGGCTGCCGAAAGGTGAGGTTGTAGAAGTGACGTTATTCTAACGGATTGGAGATTATGATGAGATTAACATATATAACCAATATGGATTTGAAGCTGGCAACTGAAAAATATGACAAAGCCCTCGACCTGAAAGCATCCGTTGAAACGGTGGATGTTCAAGCCTGTTTGAATCGTGTAACCGCTGAGCCGGTTTTTGCGTTGCTGTCATCGCCTCATTACAATGCGTCCGCCATGGATGGAATCGCTGTCCGCTTCAAGGATACGGAAGGTGCTTCAGAAGTGTCTCCGATGACCTTGGCAGAAGGGAAGGATTATGTCTATGTCAATACCGGGAATCCTGTTCCGGGGGAATTCGATGCGGTGATCATGATAGAGGATGTCATCGAGGCTGGAGAAGGCGTTATCCGATTGATCAAATCGGCAGTGCCATGGCAGCATATCCGCCAGATCGGTGAGGATATCATCGTTGGAGACATGATACTGCCTTCTTTTAAAATGGTCAGGAGCATTGACCTGGGTGCCATGATTAGCGCCGGGATTAAGGAAATAAAGGTATTGAAACAGCCTGTTGCAGGAATCATTCCTACCGGAAGCGAAATCGTCAAAGACAGTGAGGACATCATAGTTGGAGAAATCATCGACTCAAATTCACATATGCTGCAAGGACTTGTATCGGAAAATGGCGGTATAGGAAGAATATACGAGCCGGTCCGTGATGAATTCGAGTTGCTTAAAGAAGCCATCAGGCGTGGGGTCGAAGAAAATGACATTGTCATCGTCAATGCGGGAAGTTCAGCAGGCTCGAAGGACTACACCGTGCATGCCATTGACGAGCTTGGTGAAGTCATTGTGCACGGCATTGCCATCAAACCGGGAAAGCCAACGATACTGGGCATCATTGAAGGCAAACCGGTCATAGGAATACCTGGTTATCCGGTCTCGGCATATTTTGCATTTGAACACTTCGTCAAACCGGTCCTCTGCAAGCTGACGGGCAGGTCAATCGAGGAAAGGCCTAGTGTAAATGCAAGGCTGAGCAAACGTCTGGTGTCATCGTTCAAACATGAGGAGAAGGTACGTGTCAATCTGGGATTCATCAACGGTGGATATGTAGCCACTCCGCTGGATAGAGGCGCGGGTGTGACCATGAGTCTTGTAAAGGCGGATGGAATCGTCACGGTGATGAAAACAGTGGAAGGAATTGAGGCGGCTCAGGAAGTTGAAGTGGAGCTGTTGAAAAGCGAATCTGAGATCCGAAGGACAGTGCTGTCCGTTGGAGGTCATGACCTGCTCTTGGACATCATTGCTGATTGGATGCCCCTTTCCTCCAGCTATGTGGGTAGCATGGGCGGCATCATGGCGCTGCGCAGAGGCGAGTGTCATATCGCACCGGTACATCTTCTGGATGCCAAGGATGGCAGCTACAACGAAAGCTATGTGAAGCGCTATTTTAAAGGAAAGTCAATGGTCCTTGTGAAGGGAGTCAGACGACTGCAGGTGTTGATGGTTGCGAAAGGCAATCCGTTGAACCTCTCTGGGATAGAGGACCTTGCCTTGAAAAATGCCCGTTATATCAACAGACAAAACGGTGCGGGCACGAGGGTGCTGCTGGATTATCTGTTGGAGGCAAAAGGTATGGCCGCCGCTGATATCCGGGACTATGAAAGGGAAGTTACAACTCATCTGGCAGTTGCCATAGCCATCAAACAGAACACAGCGGATGCCGGACTGGGGATACTTTCAGCAGCCAAGGCGATGAATCTGGATTTCATTCCGGTTGGTTTTGAGGAATTCGATTTCCTGATGGAAGCGGAGACGCTTGAGAATCCCCGAATCGTCGAGTTCACAGATATACTGAAGAGTGAGAAGTTCAGGAAGCGGCTCACGGATATCGGGGGTTATGAATTTGACCGGACCGGTGAAATCATTAGGATAGGATAGATGATTATGAAGGATAGATACAACAGGGAAATCGAATACTTAAGGATATCCGTAACGGACCTGTGCAATTTGAGATGTTTGTACTGCATGCCTGAGAAGGGCATCTGCAAAGGGAAGCATGAGGAACAGTTGAGGTATCATGAATATGTTGCCATCACTCAAAGCTTCGTCCGTCTGGGTATCAAGAAGGTGCGGATCACAGGTGGTGAACCACTGATCAAGAAAGGCATCATTGACCTGCTGAAGATGATCGGCAGGATTGATGGGATTGAGGATTTTGCGATCACGACGAACGGTATTCTCCTGAAAAAGTATGTGGAGCAGATTCATAATGCGGGTGTAAGAAGGATCAATGTCAGTCTGGACACGTTCAACAGGGAGAAATACACTGTAATCACGCGGGGAGGTCTTCTTGATGATGTCCTGGAAGGCATTGACGCAGCTCTTGAGGTGGGGTTGACGGTCAAGTTGAACGCGGTTTTGCTCAAAGGTATAAATGATGATGAAATCTCCAGTTTCATTGAATTTTCCGAGAAGAAGAATGTGGATGTGAGGTTCATTGAGCTGATGCCGATCGGTGAATCCATCGATATGTATGAAGATCGATTTCTGTCACTTGACCATATACTTCAAAGTGCTCCTGCGTTGAAAGAAGTGACGGACGACGGCAGTTCCTCCGTGGCCCAATATTACAGGAGACCTGGACAAATGGGCAGAATCGGGCTTATAAGACCGATGAGCTGCAGCTTCTGCAGCAGCTGCAACAGGGTAAGGCTGACTTCCCAGGGTAAAGTCAAATTATGCCTTCACAGTGAAGAGGAACATGATTTGAAGCCGTTGCTTCACAATGGCAGCAGCCTACAGGAAGAACTGAAACAGATCATCATGGAGAAACCGAAGGAGCATCGTTTGATCGATGGGAAACACGTAACGAAGAAAATGGCTGAAATAGGAGGATGACGATGGAACTGACACATATCAATGAACAGGGCCGGGCAAAGATGGTTGATGTTTCAGATAAGGATGTGACAAAAAGGGTCGCAGTCGCTTCCGGAAGCGTCCGGATGAGCAAGAGTACGTTGAAGAGGATCAGAGAGGGCGGATTGAAAAGGGTGATGTTCTAAGCGTTGCCCAGGTTGCCGGAATCATGGGTGCCAAATCGACAAGTGCAGTCATTCCGATGTGCCACAACATCAATCTTTCCGGTGTCGACATATCTTTCGAATTCAGGGAATCAGGCATTGATATATTGGCAACGGTCAAGACTTCCGGTCAGACGGGAGTGGAGATGGAAGCTTTGACTGCCGTGAGCATTGCAGGGCTGACCATTTACGATATGGCAAAGGCAGTCGACAAGGAAATGATGATTACAGATATCAAATTACTCGAAAAAAAAGGTGGTAAATCCGGTGAATACAAAAGGTAAGATTCTAGCGATCAATATCAGCGAAAAAAAAGGAACCATGAAAAATCCCACACCTGAAGGTACGTTCAGAAAGGAGCATGGTCTGGTCGGTGACGCGCATGCAGGAAATTGGCATCGGCAGGTCAGCCTCCTTGGGCAGGAAAGCATCGATAAGATGAAGAGTTCAGGTGTGGAAGGTCTTTGTCATGGTAATTTTGCGGAGAACCTGACAACATCAGGCATCTGTCTGTATGAATTGCCTGTCGGTACTAAACTGAAGATTGGTGAAACGATTCATGAAGTGACGCAGATCGGCAAAAAATGTCATCAGGGATGTGAGATTCAAAACCTGGTAGGTGAATGCATCATGCCGAAAGAAGGTATTTTTACCAGAGTCTTGATAGGTGGGAAAGTCAAAGTGGGTGATGTGATTGAAGTCTATGAGATATAGCAGGTCGCTGGATACGGTTACCGAGGAAGAACTGAATCTGTTGAGAGGAAGAACCGTAGCGATCGTAGGGGCGGGTGGTCTTGGCGGATATGTCATTGAGATGCTTACCAGATTCGGCATTGGAAGGCTGAAGATCATGGACTCTGACAGATTCGACGAGACGAATCTGAACCGTCAGCTGCTGTCGAATGAAGGGAACCTCGGAAAATCGAAGGTTGCGGAGGCTGTTGAGAGGGTGAAACTTGTCAATTCCGATGTGGAAGCTGTAGCTGTTATGGAGAGGTTCAATAAGGATAATGCGCGGACTTTCTTGGAAGGAACCGATGTGGTCATGGATTGTCTTGACAATGTCGCTTCCAGATTCGTCATGGAAGAAGTGTGCAGCCATATGAAGATACCTATGGTCCATGGTGCGGTAGGCGCATGGAACGGACAGGTACTGACCGTTTTACCCGGCGATGGTGTGCTTCGAGAGCTTTACGGGGAGAAGTACGATGAAGCAAAGCCAATAAGCGCTGCGTCGTTCATACCTGCACTGGTTGCATCCTATCAGGTATCAGAATGCATCAAGATACTGATTGGCAAAGGTGAGCTGCTGCACAGGAAAATGCTGTATATCGATCTGATGAGCAACAGCCATTTTGTTGTAGAGCTTTTGGATGAAAGTTAATACAGTGTGCCTTTGATGAAAGCTGAAAAGATTGAAAATGCTGTCTGTGGGTGTTGAGAGTATATGTTATAATTACTAAAGAAGAGACCAAGCAAAAGGAGGGAGACGGGATGAACGGGAATGCCAGAACCATTGGAATCATTGTCTTTTTAATTATGTCTCTCATCGGCGTCATGGCGGTTGTCAACAGGAATGAACTGATGGAGCAGCAGCGTCGAAAGAACGAAGCTGTCTTCGCGGTACTGCAAAACGGTGAGGAATTGAAGAACTATGACCTGAATGCCGTCATGGCTCTTGGTGAAACGGATTTTAGTGCAAATCTCAAATCCGACGGAGAAAATGCAATAGAGCACAGATATACTGGGGTTTTGCTTGGGGTGATACTGGAAGATGCGGGTGTGGACCTCGACAGCATGACAAGTGCGTCGGTATCCTCAGTCGACGGAAAGGTTGTTGCAGTAAGCAAAGAGAAATTACTTGAAAACGCTAATGTCTATCTGGCTTACAAACGAGATGGAGAGTGGATTGGAACAAGAGATGAAGGTGGGGATGGCCCTTACCAAATGATCATCCGGAATGACAAGTTCAGTCAGAATTGGTGTGAGTATACCGAGGTGAAATTGGGTAGTGACAATGAATAGGATCAGATTCAAATCCAAACGCAATGAAGTGGTGTATGACAGGGTGTTTGCCTGTGTTGTGAAAAGATTCGCTGACCATGCCGGCTACCTGGCCGAAAAGGAAGTGTACCTGCAGCTGAACAGACTTGAAGAGACCATAGCGCCAAGGCTGTTGGGATGGAATGATGAATCATGTGTCCTGCATATCGAGTATATCGATGGCAAAACTGTGTTGAGTCATCTGGAGGAAATGGAAAAAGAAAACAAGTTGGATGATGCGGTTCGACTTATGCTTGAATGCCTTGATTTCATGTATCGGATGGACGATGCACTGTCATCCTTTGGTGAAGGTTATGTTCAGACGGATGTCAACCTCAGGAATTTTATTGTCAGCAGCCGAGCCGGTATCAAGAGGATATATGGAATCGACTTTGAAGACGTCGCCTCCGGGGATTTGACAGACAAAACCGCTGAAGTGGTTGCCATGTACCTTATGTACACGCCTGAAAAAAGCACATTCAAGACAAACGTTTGTGCTAGGATAATGACTGAAGTGAGTCGCAAATGGGGTATATCCCTTGAAATGAGCCTGATTGATGAGCACCTGGTGAAGATAAGAGAACGGCGACAATCATGGAACAGATAGATATTTTGATGAGACGAGGATTACGCAAATAGTGCTGTTGCGTAGTCTTTTTGTTCCGTTATAGGAAAGTTTCATTGACAAACACCGGGAAATCCTTTATAGTTAATACAACACAAACGTTTGAGTAAAGAGGTGAAAACATGTCGGTCAAACTAAAAGACATTGCCGAAAGAGCGAATGTATCCATTTCCACAGTGTCCAGGGTCATCAACAATGAGGGCGGCAGTCCCGCCAGCAAAGAAACTACGGACAAGATTTGGGCAATCGTGAAAGAGTTGGGTTACGTCCCAAACCAAAGTGCGCGCAACCTGATCAAAGGGAAAGAGCAGGAAGCAATAAAGCAGGAGAAATCCATAGGCTGTATTTATACATCCACATTGGATACATGCAACGATCCGTTTTTCTCCAGGATAGGCAGAGGCGTGCGCAGTGAGCTGAAGCGCAGAGGATATTCGATGGTGTATGCGCTGTCGATTGTGGATATGGAATTTTCAGAGATATATAATTTTGTCATGGACCATCCGGTGGAGGGGGTTGTAGTAACCGGAAGATTCGACGAGGCAACGCTTGACTTCTTGCAGTCAAATTTTGACAACGTCATTTATGCGGGTGTCAACTATATTGACGGTGGTTTTGATGAAGTCATCTGTGACGGTTATCTTGGCGCTAAGAAAGCCATGAAACATCTGATAGAGAAAGGTCACAGGAAGATAGGATTCGTGGGATATATCCCGAACGGGTGGAAAAGGATGCCATTGTGAATGAGCATCGTTTTGAGGCCTACAAGGATGTACTTAGGGAGTATGACATGAAGCTGATTCAAGAGGATATCCTGCATACAAAACTGAGGGCCGACAAGGCATACAGCGGAATGCTTGATTATCTGAAGGGCAAGGTCCTGGAGGAACTGCCTACAGCCTTCTACTGTGCCAATGACGTTACAGCCATCGGAGTGATGAAAGCCATAAGGGAAACAGGGTTCAGCATACCTGGAGACATCGCCGTCGTAGGTCTTGACGATGTGGATATGGCTTCCTATGTCACACCACCGTTGACCACGGTGAAAATCCAGAAGGAAGAACTGGGCCGTACGGCTGCGAAGATATTGGTCGACAAGATTGAATCGGGACGCGATTACCCCTCAGGGTGGATTTGCCGGTTGAGCTGGTCATACGGGAGAGCACATAGTCGCTGTATAACATTAGAATCATGCTTCGGACGAATGATGTGCGGATGCCCGGTATAATTTTAAGGACAATGCAAACGTTTGAGTTAAACGTATTGCTTGGTTGGAACTAATATTGATACGATTCATAAAAATGCTTTTGCTGAATAAGGAGAAACGAATATGCATATGAGTGATGCTTTAATTACACCTGTCGTTGGTGGAACAATGCTTGCAACCAGTACAGGTGTCGTTGGTTATTCCATTAGAAATCTGAAAAGTGAGATGTTCGAAAGAAGACTGCCTCTGATGGGGGTTATGGGAGCTTTTCTGTTTGCTGCCCAAATGATCAATTTTTCCATTCCGGGCACAGGATCAAGCGGTCATATCGGCGGCGGTATGCTGTTGGCGATTTTGTTGGGTCCCGGTGCTGGATTCTTGACGATGGCCAGTGTCCTTATGATTCAGGCCTTGTTTTTCGCAGACGGTGGAATATTGGCGTTTGGATGCAACCTGATCAATCTCGGATTCTTCACTTGCTATCTGGCCTATCCGCTGATATACAAAACGGTTGTAAAAAACAACCTGAACAAGAGGAGAATCATGATTGGAGCTGTTCTTGCGTCCGTTGTCGGGCTTCAGATGGGCTCACTGGGTGTTGTGGCGGAAACTTATCTGTCAGGAAGAACCGAGCTTGAACTCAATGTGTTCTTACTGTTCATGCAGACGATCCATTTGGCTATTGGACTTATTGAAGGTGTGATTACGGGAGTGATTGTGAACTATCTTTTTGAACAGCACCCGTCATATCTGTATAAGGAAGAAAAAGAGGACGTTGACATTGCCATTAACAGGAAGGTCATTGGAAGGATATTGGCTGCAGCACTCGTAGTTGGTGGTATGCTTTCGCTGTTTGCATCAGCCAGTCCGGATGGGCTGGAATGGGCGATTGAAAGAACAGTCGATTCAGGTGAAATCATCAATCATTCACCGGTAGTGTCTTGGATTGAAAGGTTGCAGTCGACAATCGCACCTATGCCTGATTATGGATTCAGGGAACCGGCAACTGCTGTCGAAGAGGTGGGTACAAGCACTGCGGGCTTGATCGGCAGCCTGATTACCCTTATGATGACGTTGACCATAGGTATGACGGTCAGAAAAATGACAAGGACAAGAGTGATAAGCAATGAATAGAATTCTAAGGTCCATGCTGGACCTTGATTCAATAGAACAGATTGCAAAACGGAATATTTGGATCAATAGGATGCATCCTACGGTCAAGATACTGGTGACGTTCATGTATATCCTCACAGTGGCGTCTTTGGGAAAGTATCATGTCGTTCAGCTGCTGATTATGGGTGTATATCCGATTCTTCTTTTCAGCATAGCAGTCATAGAACCTGAGGATTTCCTGCCAAAACTGATCATACCTGCCTTGATGGGAGTCAGTCTTGGTATATTCAATCCGATTTTCAATCAGGAAATCATCACCAGTGTAGCTGGAATACCTGTAACAGGCGGTCTCGTTTCGTTTTTAAGTCTATTGATGAAGGCACTTTTCACCGTGTCAGCGTCCCTCTTACTGGTGATGACCACTACGATAGACGATCTGGGCATAGGTCTGGTGAAACTGAAGGTGCCTGTGCAGTTGATTCTCCTGTTGCTTTTGACCTACAGGTACATCATCCTTTTGCTGAAGGAAACGTCGAAAACCATCGAAGCGTACAGGCTCAGAGCACTATCCGATTCGGGCATTCACTTCAGGGTATGGGGATCGTTGGTTGGACAGATCATCATCAAGTCCTATCAAAGAGCCGGTGATGTATATCATGCGATGGTTCTTCGGGGCTATGACGGTAAGCGTATCCTGTTGAGGACAAGTAAACTGGGCAGGAAAGACTGTATCTATCTGGCTATTACAGTCGTGATGATTCTTAGTATGAGATTTTGGAAGGACATTTTACTATGAGAATACAGTCAGAGGATGTAATACTTGAATTTTCCGATCTGTCATTCCGCTATGACAGGAACAGAAGGGTATTATATGATATCGACCTTTCTATCCGTGAAGGCGAGAACATCGCCATTGTCGGAGCAAACGGAGCTGGAAAATCAACATTGATGAAACTGGCAGTCGGGTTGCTGGTACCAGAAAAGGGAATGGTTACTGTCGATGGCACAAGGCTCGTACCGAAGACTATGAAAGATGCGAGGAGGAAAATCGGATATGCATTTCAGGATCCCGACCACCAGCTTTTCATGCCGACGGTGTATGAGGATATCGCCTTTCAGTCCCGTCAGGAAGGTATTGCTGAAGAGGAAATAGAAGGCATTGTCGAAAAGGCGCTTATGGATGTCGATGCCTTGCATCTGATGGGAGAAGCACCTCATAAACTATCGGGAGGCGAGAAACGAATGGTTTCACTGGCGGCTGTGTTTGCCGTAGAACCGAAGATTCTCGTTTTGGATGAACCTACAGTCGGTTTGGATCCCAAGTCAAGGCGAAATCTGATAGATTTTCTCAAAAAACGCAGTGAGACGAAAGTGATTACCACACATGATATGGATATGGCTCTTGAACTTTGTGATCGGATTGTGGTCTTGCTTGATGGGAAAATTGTCACGGTAGAAGAACCCGGAGTTCTGTTTCAAGATAGGGAATTGCTGAAGAACTGCCATCTCGAGCAGCCGTTGGCTATGCAGGGGTGTCCGGTTTGCGGCACATAAGAAGGAGTAGAAGATGAAAGTATTGTATTATGACTGTTTTTGCGGCATCAGCGGCGATATGAATCTTGGAGCGCTGGTCGATCTAGGCGTCGACATTGAATATCTGAAAGATGAACTGAAGAAGCTGGATATCGATGAAGAATTTGAAATTGCTTCAAGAAAAGATATGAAAATGGGTATTTCAGGAACCAAGGTTGATGTGATTCTTCACAATAAGCCAGACGATCACAACCATGAGCATACTCATGAACATGCTCATGCTGATCATGATCATAAAAACGGCCACAGCCATGATGAACAGGATCATGTAAATGGTCATACCCATGGACACAGCCATGGGAACCATAGTCATGCACACAGTGGCGGCAAAGACGGGAAACATCATCATGACCATAGGAATTTCGCGGCGATCAGAGACATGATCATGGACAGTGATCTTGCCGAGAAGGTGAAGACAATGAGTGTGGAGATGTTCAGAGTCGTTGCGGAAGCTGAAGGCAAGGTCCATGGCAAACCGATGGAAGAAGTGCATTTCCATGAGGTCGGGGCAACGGATTCCATCGTGGATATTGTGGGATCGGCCATTTGCATCGATGCTCTGGGTGTTGATAAGATCATGGCTTCCAGCGTTCATGTAGGGGGAGGCTTCGTGAAATGCGCACACGGGATGATGCCTGTCCCAGCCCCGGCAACCGCGGAAATCTTAGCGGATGTTCCAATGAATTGCAACATCGTTCCGCATGAGACGACAACACCGACAGGAGCGGCCATTCTCAAGGCGAATGTGGATATGTTCAGTGACAGGCATGATATGGTGATACATAAGGTCGGATACGGGCTGGGGAACAAGGACTTTGATATACCGAACGTACTGAGGGTATATCTTGGGGAAATAGCAGACAAGGCGGAAGATCTCATTGTCGAACGACAGTGGATGGCAGAAACGAATATCGATGATATGAATCCCGAGCTGCTTGCCTTTGCGGAAAACAGGCTGTTCAAAGCCGGAGCCCTGGATGTATACCGAGTACCTATGCAGATGAAAAAAGGAAGGTCCGCTGTCAAATTGAGCGTGCTTTATACGGAAGACTGCAGGGATGAAGTGATGGATGTTATCCTTACTGAAACAACTGCCGCCGGTTTAAGGGAATATGAAGTGACCAAGCACATGCTGCCAAGGTCCTTTGAGGATATTGAGACTCCTTTTGGGACAGTGAAGGTAAAACTGCTTGTCAGAAATGGCAGGGTAATCAAGGGAAAAGCAGAATATGAAGACTGTGCAAAACTGGCAGAAGCAAACGGGATACCGATTCATAAGATTTATACAGCAGCCAACGATGCAATCAATAGAGAATATTTGGATAAGGTATTATAGATGAAGAAGATGGAAAGAGACGATATGTATACGAATGAATATGAACAGTTGCTTGACTATTTGAAGGGACTCCAATCGGTAGCGGTCGCTTTCTCCGGAGGTGTCGATTCCTCCTTCCTTGCATATGCGGCTCAGGAAGCACTCGGTGATAAGGCAGTTGCCATCACGGTATCCTCGCCATATATCCCCAACTGGGAAATCGAAGAAGCAAGACAGCTTGCAGACGAAATCGGAATCCGCCATGTGGTCATTGAGGGACGTATCCCTGAAATCATCATGGAAAATCCATCAAACCGGTGTTACCTGTGCAAGAGGGTTGTATTCTCGAAAATCATAGAGGAGGCGAAGAGCCTCGGAATGGAATATGTGGTGGATGGAAGCAATTTTGATGACACCAAGGATTACAGGCCGGGACTTGCAGCTTTGAAAGAACTGAATGTGAAAAGTCCACTCATGGAATGCAATTGGACGAAGGATATGATTCGTCATCAGTCGATGAAAGTGAAATTGGCGACACATGATAAACCTGCCTATGCCTGTCTTCTGACCAGGATTCCATATGATACGTTGATTACGACCGAGGAACTTGAAAAGATTGAAAAATCGGAGGTTTATCTTATGGGGCAGGGATTCAGGGCTGTCAGGGTGCGCTCCCATGATGATCTGGCCAGGATAGAAGTGGCTAGAGAGGATAGGGAGAGAATGTTTGATATAGAGGTGCTGGACCGGATATCGGAAGAACTGAAAAGCTATGGTTACCGGTACGTCGCAGTTGAAGCCTCAGGCTATACCATGGGAAGCTTCAATCAACAGATTTTGGAGAAGGAGCAAAGTCATGAATAAAAAGAGCTGGAGAAGCTGTTGAACAAGGTCAAGGAAGATGTGCTTGACATCGAAGATGCAATTACGGAACTTGAAACACTGCCTTTTGGAGATATGGAATTTGCAAAGATCGACAACCACAGGGAGATGCGAGTAGGCTATCCGGAAGTCGTCTACGGAGAGGGAAAAACCGTGGAGCAGGTAACCAAGATCTCCGAATATATGACCTCAAGAGGTCAAAATGTGCTCATCACACGTGCAACTCCTGAAATGTATGGAGGTATCGCGGATAAGTGCGGTCATGCCAAGTACAATGCATTGGGCAAGACGATCACCATCATCAACAAACCCGTTGAGATGACGGAAAGCAAGATTGTCATCGTTGCAGCAGGAACTTCGGACCTTCCGGTAGTTGAAGAAGCTTATGAAACCTGCAAAATGTTCGGCAACAGCGCCGAAAAAATTGTGGATGTAGGCGTAGCGGCATACACAGACTGTTCAGCCAGCTCGAAAGAATCAGGGAAGCCAAGGTGGTTATCGTTGTCGCAGGCATGGAAGGGGCTCTTGCGAGTGTTGTCGGAGGTCTGGTGGCAAAGCCGATCATAGCGGTCCCTACCAGTGTCGGTTACGGAGCAAACCTTGGTGGAGTGACTACCCTGCTGTCCATGCTCAACAGCTGCGCCAGCGGTGTTAGTGTCGTCAATATCGACAACGGCTTCGGAGCAGCCTATAATGCGAGCATGATCAATCAACTTTAAACGTCATATACTTGTCAGATATCCATTCTGGTGTTAGAATAACAGCAGTAAACGAATCAGAAAGGATAATGCTATGATTTTTCAACGAACTGAGCAGCTGATCGGTTCCGAAGGGCTTGAAAGACTGAGGTTAAGCAAGGTCGCCATCTTTGGTATCGGTGGCGTTGGAAGTTATGTGTTTGAAGGCTTGGTCAGATCCGGAATCGGAAGGTTTCTGCTGGTCGACAAGGACGTCGTCGACAAAACGAATATTAACCGCCAGCTGGTTGCATATCACTCGACGGTCGGTCAGCCAAAGGTGGAAGTCGCTAAGAATAGAGGGATAGATATCAATCCTGATGTAAAATCGATGCGAGACAGATGTTCTACCTTCCGGAAACGAAGACGGAAGTCAACCTGGAAGATGTGGATTATATCATAGATGCAATGGATAATGTGACTGCGAAACTGATGCTTATAGAAGAGGCCAAGAGGTTTTCAAAACCCATTATCGTCAGCCTTGGCACGGGGAATAAACTTGACAATACACAGTTTGAGATTACAGATATCAGCAAGACATCCATGTGTCCGCTGGCAAAGGTGATGCGCAAGGAACTCAAAGACAGAGGTATTACGGATGTGAGGGTTGTCTATTCCAAAGAGCAACCTGTAATCAAGAAAAGAACGCCAGCAAGCATAGCTTTTGTGCCTTCGGTTGCGGGGCTGATGATTGCAGGTGATGTTGTTAACAGTATGTTGTCTGATGAAAGATAGGTGAAAGTATGGCTGAAATAGGACAAGTTGTTGAAGTGATGGATGGCGAAGTCAAAGTCAAACTTCTTAGGAAAGAGGCATGTGCAAAATGCGGCGCATGCACTGCAGGACTTGACAGCAAGGATATGTTCATCGATGCCGCCAATATGGCCAAGGCAAGAGAAGGGGAGTGGGTCGAGATTCAGCTGGAAGAATCGAACTTCTTGAAAGCCGTAGCAATCATGTACGGCATACCCCTTATCGGTTTGTTGGCCGGTTTGGCCCTTGGCAGCGTGATGGGTGCACTTTTCATACCCCGTTTTGCGGATATGCTGGCAATCGTTCTGGGACTTGGTGGAGCAGGTTTGTCATTCGTAGTGATCCATATGAATGAAGCGAGATTCAGGACGAAGAAGTTCAAACCCAAAGCGGTGAGAATTGTGGATCCTGCACAAGACAATCAGTGAATGCCGATATAAAGATCGATGACGCCGGATGTAAGATGTATGGGTATCCTGTACATGGAGCCTTCCGGCGTAAACGATGCCGCTGACATGTATTTCTGGAATGAAAGGTTCAGGTAAATCCTTTCGTTTGACATATTCACCAGGAACAAACCGTTTTGAAGATTCAAGAATTCAGCTATGGCATCCACCGGGTAATCGCTCATTTCTTCGAAGTCCTCGTCGGCAGTGGCAGAGGCAATGGCGAGCAGTGCATTCACATCTCCTGAAAAACCGGTATAGAAAATATGATGTCCGGTCATGTTCTGATAGAAGAAATGGCTGCAGCTGATTCGGTCCACCTTTTGGACACGGTCGATGAAGATGTTCCTGTCAACAAACCGTATGATGTTCTTCACGAAAAGGGTGGTATAGGCATGATAAAAATATGACAAGCCTGTCTTTTCGAAGGCTTGAAAAGCTCTGTTGATGATGTCAATATCATCCTCTTTCAAACGTTCGAACTGATCATCTGAAATGCTGTAAGCAATTTTGTACAGTGCAATTTCCTCCTCAAGCTGATTGAAGGTCATGATGCCTTCGTTGATCAAAGCCTGGGAGAGAAAGAGGTATTCGTGTTTTTGCTTGAGCAGCAATGCCACAAGCTGATCATCGGTAAGATAGCCTTTCTGTGTGGCAAGTTCGCCGAAATGGCGGTCGTGTGTTTCCTGCATGTCGTGAATTTCGTTCACCTGATCCGCCGTCATGAAACCGGCATCTATGGCCAGAACGCCCAGGTGTAGACGCAGTCCATCCAGGTCGTTAAGAATCCTGGTCAAATCTTCGCGTGATATCAATCCTTTTTGTAAAAGATAATTGCCAAACAGTGCGCCAAACATCTATACCTCCGTTATCGTGTCAATGATCAAACTCAATCTTGTTTTATCAACCGGTTTTGGATAAAATCACAAGCACCAAGCTTGAGAGCTTTCAAAAGGTTTTCCTTCGTGCCCACAGAAGTAAGCATGACAATGCGAGCAGAAGCTGATTCGTTCATGATTTCAGCTACTGCCTCAAGACCGTCCTTGACGGGCATGATGATGTCCATGAAAACCAGGTCCGGTTTATGACTTGCATATAACGCTATGGCTTCTTCGCCGTTACTGGCTTCAATGATTTCACAGGCAGTCAGCTCAATGAGCATTTCGATCAGTTTTTGCGAATTGTGATGGAATCATCACAGATTAGGATTTTCATTGTATCGGTTGCCCTTCCTTCCTTGTTGCACCAGATTGTGTGATGGAAATTAATCAAATACTATTCTATGTTTTATTATATCATTTTATTGCATAAATCTCCATAATAAAAGGATGCATCAGCATCCCTTTTCTATAAAAACTATCCCAATATCAGTAGGCTGGATATTAATGTATTGTAATGTCTGTAACGTACATGATTTCACATGAACCGTCTCCAGTATCTTCACGGATGAGGCTTGTATGCCATGAACCGTTCGGGAAGAAAGCATTGACAAGATATCCTTCCATAATGATATAGTCATTCAATTCCACTTGTTTCACGATGGCTTCCACTTCTTTGCTTGCAGGTATGATATGTGTGTTTGCGGTGTTTAAATCGACATAGTCGATATCCACACCCGATCCACCGCGCAGTGTGAAGTAATACCAGCGTTCTTTCTGGGAATAGGTGACATAGTTATCAATGCTTGGATTGTTGACGTCTGCCCATGCCAGGGCAAAGTCTCTTGGAGAAATCTGGGAAGTGAAATCCGTGCTGTAATCTTCGATGCACTTGACTGCGGCTCCAACGGTGTAGTTTGCTAGTAATTCAAGCTCTACAGGACCTTCACGACCTTCAATGGTAATGGTTTCCGGAGTTTCCAGATTCATTTGAGTAGGAGGTTCGATGTATCTTGGCCCCGCAAAGTCGCTACTGGTGACGTCGAGTGTGACTGAACCGATAAGTAGGATTAAAGAACTTAACATGAGGATCCTCTTCACTGACATCTCACCACCTCCTATAAATATTCTATCATATGAGCTTGGTTAACATTGTGTATTTAAAGTAAATGTATTGAATTATTCATATTTTGTTCACAAATTGCAGGAAATGTTTAGCGGGGCGGTTTTGGAGAAGGAAAACTCGCAAAGGAGGGGCTTTTGGAGGAAAACTTGTTTGAAAAAGATGTCATTCGTTTGTCTTTTTTGATATAATTGAATTAGGCATGTAGTATCGATGTCGTGTTCAGTGTGGATCGTGAGGTGGCTGTATGACTCATAGAAACAAAGTCGTTGTGGTTACAGGAGCGGGCGAAGGCGTAGGACGGAGTATTGCTATAGCATATGCAGCAGAGGGCGCAAGAGTGGTCGTGGTTGACATAAACAGCAGATTGGGCAGAGAAACAGTTGACTGCATCTATGACATCAAGGGGAAAGGCATTTATCTTAAAGGTGATGTGACGGTTGAAAGTGATGTCATATCCATCATGAAAACAGTGATCCAGTGTTATGGGAAGATAGATATATTGGTTAATAATGTTGGTAGGTATTGTTCCAAATCTTTAATAGAGATCGATTACGATGAATGGAACCAGGTGATCAGCGCCAATCTTGGCAGTGTATTTCTGTGTTCAAGGGAAGTGCTGAAGTATATGAAACGGATAGGCAATGGTGTCATCATCAATATTGCAGCTTCCAAATCATTGATGGTTGAGCCGAATATGGAAGCCTTCGTCACTTCCAAGGAAGGTGTTGTAACCTTGACATCCTGCATGGCGACATCTCTTGATGAGTCGAATATCAGAGTGAACAGTATCAGCCCCGGTTACTTATCCAGAAATGGGTATGAACGCCTTGCGACCATCGACCGGCAGGCGGAATTTGCCTTTGAATTGGAGAGGGCCGAGTATATTGCCAAAGCATGCATTTACATTTCTGCCGATGGCAATTCCGTCATCAACGGCAGCAATATTATCATCGATAAGACACTGATAAGAAAGTTGGTGTACATTGACTAGAGTTATACGAACAACCATTACACTTGCTTCGGCAAGTGTTTTTTGTCTGACAGCATACGTTCTTTTGATATTGTGGGCAAAAGGCAGTCCCGATGCAGTTGAAGCCATATATTCCCGAACGGTTTATCCGTTCATTGCCGAGAACCTGAATGCGTTCAGCAACCGTTTTCCCCTTTCACTCGGTGAAATTTTTGTAGGTCTGGAAGTGCTATTGCTTATATTCATTGCCGTTCTTGCAATGATGAAGAGCATCAAAAGAGAATTCATGAAGTCATTGAACTGCCTGTTGGCAGCTGTGCTTCTGCTCAGCGTAAATCTTTTGCTGTATGAAGTGCAGTGGGGGCTCAACAATTACAGATTTGATTCCATAGAGCTTTTCGAACTCGATACATCCGAGATTACAGTGGAGGACCTGGCAGAAAGTTATGCTTTTCTGGTACATCAGTCGAACGAATTGAAAAACCGGTTGATGGTGGAAGGTATTGATACAAAGGATGAAAAGCAGAAGGAAGTTTTTCTTGAGGATGCTTACATAGGATATGTCATGCTTCATGCTGATTACGATTTTATTTCACCCAAAGCGGTGAAAGTCAAGGAACTCCTTATTTCACCCATATTCAGCAGCAGCGGATATACGGGTATTTATCTTCCGTTTTTTTCCGAGGCGAATGTCAATTCTATGCCGGTCCCATATTCGCTGCCTTTTGTTGCAAGCCATGAAATCGCTCATCAGAAAGGATTCGCCAGCGAAGATGAAGCGAATTTTGCGGGATTCATGGCTTGTTACAAGCACCCGGACCTGCTGTATAGGTATTCAGGCATCATGGCAATGGCATCCTATGTGGGAAGCTCGTTGTATGACAGCGATGCCGACCTGTTCGATGAAATCGCATCTGAATGGAGTGAAGATGTCCTGTCTGATATCCGCTACAGGAACGCATTCTGGGATGTTCATGTCAAGGAGAAGCGTGCCGATGTCCATAACAGGATCAATGATACCTTTCTGAAAGCGAATAACCAACCAGAGGGGATATTGAGCTATTCCAAGGTGACGGAGCTTTTTGTCAGAGGTTATATGTCAGGACTGTTCTCGGAATGATGAAATTTTGAATTTAATTAACGTTTTGTGAATAATATGTAAAAACTTTGGATAGGGGATTGAACATTTGTTCAATTGTGATATAATTAACTTGGAAGAGTGTCATACGGCTTATGATATTTATTCAGTTGGAGATGGGTTTCTAGTGATAGGAGGTTGTGATGCAAGACATTGTGAACAAAGTATGCAGCACTTTGATTACAAATCCTCACGTCATTGGAATCATTTTGAATTGCAGCAGGATTCCAGGTATACTGCAAGAAGACAAAGAGATTATTTTACCTAACGTAATGGACATGCAGGGAGAGAAGAGAATCGACTTGTGTATCATAAGCAAAGAAGCGGGTAACCAGAAAATTATACATATGGAGAATGATTTTATTGTATGTTTGAGATGGAGGACGGTTGACCAGTTTGTTGAGGTGTTTGATCAATTACCTCCGAGAGATTATCAGAGGGTTATTCTCTATGATAAGACTGGAATGTTGCTGAATATGATGGGTAGACAGAGAGTGAGGGTATCTTAGATGCCCTTTTTTCATTAACTAAGAAATTGCTCTGAAAGAGTCAATTTCTGGCTGGTCGTACCTTCGGTTACTGCTTGCCTATGCGTCCTAGTCGACATCCGGAACAATCCGCGAAGCGGAACCAGACTCGTGAAACGAGTCTTTTGTTCTTTTATAAGAAAGTTCTTCAATTTTAATAAAAGGTGCAGCCTCAAGATTTGACTCGAGTCTGCACCTTATTATTCTGTCATATTGTATCGCTCAGGGCTTCGATGAATTTATCGACTTCATCAAAATAGATATTGTCATGAGTGTCGATATTGTGGAAGGTGACACTTGTTACCATCTTCTCAATAGGTCCAAGGTTCTCTTTGGACAGTAGACCTCCAAAGAATCCATCTGCGCAGGAGTGGGCGAGTATCTGCTGGGGATAGTTGTTGTTGAACTGATCTGCGGCAGAATCTTCACACATCATGCACACGAGGAACAGGGCGAGTTTCTTTGACAGCAACAGGTCAAGATTGGATTCTATCAACTCGGATAACCTGGTGTCGATGGAACCGTAGTAAATCGAACCGCCGATGATGACCAAATCATAATCGGACAGCTGCACCTTATCATCCTCCAGAAGATTCACCGTATCGCACTGTAACTTATCTCCGATATATGAAGCTATCTTATGCGTCGAGCCATGCCTGCTCGTATATATGACAATACTCTTGTTTACCATTTGCCTTTTTTCATGTGACCTGCAAGCTCGGCTTTGCTTCTTTGCTTGATTACCCAGGCATCATCGATTGCGTTTTCAAATACCTTTACACATGGAGGATCGAGGTCGAGTTCGATACCTTCCTGGGCCAAATCTACGATAGCGGCAGCAAGGTTAATGATTTCCATATGTATGTCATTGGTTCTGTCGGAATTGAAGATCTTCGCTGCTGCTTCTTCCTCCAGTTGTACAAATTTCTCTTTCGGCGCTCCACATTTCGGACACTTGTCTGGAGCATCTTCGCCTTCGCAAACATAACCACATACTTCACATCTCCATAATTTCATAGTGTTACCTCCTTATGATTTACTTGTAAGTAATAATTATTATCAAATGATAATTTACTAAATTATATCATAACGGTCAGTCACTGTCAATCAGGATGGGCGTTAACATCATCTGGTGTGTATGGTATAATATAATGGTCGCATGCCCCTGTTTAAAGGGGTTGGCAAGGAGGTATAGACAATGGACAGACTTGTTTTCCATATAGATATGAATGCTTTTTTTGCATCCTGCGAACAGGTGATCCATCCGGAACTGAAGAACAAACCGATTGCGGTGGTCGGTGATCCGTCAAGGAGGAGCGGCATTGTATTGGCGGCAAGTTATGAGGCCAAGGCTTATGGCATCAAGACGACCATGCCAATCTTTCAGGCCCAGAAATGCCTGCCTTCAGTCATTCTCGTATCATCCACCCATGGGCTTTACAGCAGGATGAGCAAGCAGGTCATGGAGATCTTTGACCTGTATACACCGCTGAAGGAGCAGATATCCATCGATGAGGCTTTCCTTGACATGACGGGAACAGAGCATATTTTCGGAACACCTGTGGAGGCTGCCAGACGTATTCAGGAACATATCTGGCAGGAGCTGGAGCTTGGATGCTCCGTCGGAATTTCCACCAATAAATTACTTGCAAAAATGGCATCGGATATGAAGAAACCCATGGGAATCACGACCCTCTTTCCGGAGGAGATCGAGGAAAAACTGTGGCCACTGAAAGTGGGAGAACTGTATGGTATAGGTAAGAAGACACTGCCTAAGCTGAATGAGATGGGAATACATACCATCCGTGATCTGGCTATGGGAAATCTCGATGCGCTGAAGAGGAAATTCGGTGAAAAGAGTGCTGAGTACATGTATGACTCCGCCAACGGAAGAAGCTCCGACAAACTTGCGGAAGCAGGAAGCACCAAGATGAAAAGCGTCGGCAATGAATTGACCTATGCGAAGGATATTGTTGATTTGAAGGATATACGCAACGAACTGTTGCTGCTGTCAGATACGGTCGGACACCGGATGCGCCATATGATGCTGAAAGGCAAGACACTGCAGTTGAAGATCAAATACAATGATTTTCGGTGATCACCCGAAGCGTTACGTTCGGACAACCGACAGACTCCACCGATTTCATCTACGATCAGGCATACAAACTGCTGAAGCGGAACAGAGGAACAAAACCGATCCGGCTGCTGGGCATCTCACTGACGAATTTTGAGTCAGACATGAGCCAACAGCTGTCACTCTTCGACGCTTCTGATGAATCTTCATCGGGGAAGGTGGACAGGATGGTCGATGAAGTGAGGGATAAGTTCGGATACAAGGCCATTCACCGTGCGTCCATATTGAACAGAAAACACGGCAAAGTGGGCGAGTAGTTTCTAAAGGATCTTATTGATGTCTTTGATGACAATGGAAATCTTCCCGTTGGGTTCAGTGATGAATTCCATCTTATTGGGATTGTTATAGAATTCCATCGGGATTTTATTTCAATCCCTCATCGGTCTTGATGCGCTGCTTGTCGAAGGAACGCTGGATGGTTTTTCCGTCATGGAGATCTTCGGTTCCTGTACACCCTTCTTTTCCAATGCACCGAAAAAATTTCCTTGGCTTCTTCCTGGGCGGGAAATGCTTCAGTGGCAAACGCCTCCAGGTCAATCTCACCCTTTTCGTCGAGATTGTTGAAAAGTTTTTCCGTGATTTCAGCTTTTTTCTCGATGTCCGTATCATAGAATTTCTTCGCGACACGGTTCGTGGCTGTCTTTACGGCGTTGAACTGCTCTTTGGAGGAGAGTTTGGTATGGCATTTGAAAAACAGCTGTGAAAGGTAGGGTTTCTTCTCACCATCGATTTCATAGTATTTGTCGAGGAGGCTGACGCTGAAATCTTCAAGGTCGATGATGGCGCCTTCAGAAATGCGCTGTCCCATACCCGGCAGTGTGGTCCGGTGCTGGATGATCGTATTGATGTTGACTTCACTTTCAAAGTCAGTGAAATGGATGAATGTATTCTGGTAATTGAGCTTCAAAAGCGCGAGGTAATCCTTTTGCTGTATCCGGTACCTGATGATGGCAAGGTCTGCGGAAGGGATGTTGATGTTAGCGCACATGATCGCAAAAAGCTGACCCGCCACCTGTTTGGTGAAGGTGACATAATCCGTTGTGCCGCTTGTATATTCCTTGAGATAGGAGAGGAACATGTTGTAATCCTCATCAAAAACACATGACTTCAAAGTGTCGTCGTTCATGGTTTTCGCTATGTGATTGGCGAAGAACTCATTGATGTCGATCGCTGTCGGCATTTCGTCCATGGACATGACAGGAATGCTCATGGAGGAATCCAGTATATGTACGATAATGTTCTTGACTACAATATCTTCAATCTGAACCATTCTATATATATGCAACAGGTGACAAGGATATGTGCCTGATGCTTGCTCCTTTCGAAATGATCAATATCGTTGGTTTTAGTACGTGACTGCAATGCATAATTATAGCATAATCGCCGGGAATCAACCATAATTTTTGAAATTTTATTAAGATACCCCGTTTTGCATTTACATTTGATGCTTCAATGGTATAATGGTTATAAAGATTATTGACGTAAAGGAGTGGAAGTATGTTGGAATACAGCGATAAGGTATACAAGAAGATCACAAATGCAGGAACTGCAGGGATTGTTGTAGGCATTCTTGTCATCATCAGCGGCATTACGCTTGGCACCATGTCCATCGTTTTCGGAGGGAACATGCTTGCGACCAGGAAGCATCTGATTGACTGACGAATCAGTTGTCAGATGCCTTGCATAATGCTTGCTGGGGAAATTATGAATTAGCCTATTGACATTATATACCGAGCGGTATATAATGTCTTTTATATTGCAATGAATATCATTGAATCAGATGATCATCAAGACCTAATCGGAGGTGGATATGGACAATAGGGACCAGATCATGGAGAAAGCGCTGCAGCTCTTTGCGGATGAAGGGTACGAGGGTGTCGGCGTGGCAGCCATCGTGAAGGAAGCCGGTGTTACGAAACCTACACTATACCATTATTTCGGAAATAAGGAAGGACTGCTTGTCAGCATCTACGACAGATATTTCAGTGAATTGACCAGGCAGCTCGAACCGGTGCTCGTCTACCACAATGACGTTATCAGGACCTTTCAGGACGTTACCCGTGTCTATATCGGATACGCCAAGAAATATCCCATGTTCTTCTGGCTGATGAACCATATGAGAAAAGGGCCTCTGCAAAGCAAGAGCAGAACCGTAGTCGGCAGATTCCATGAGCAGGAAGAGCACATGATACAAAACCTGATGTGCAATATATCCGCACAGCATTCCAATCTTAAGGGCCAGGAAGAATTTCTTGCCCACAATTATCTGAATCTGGTCAACGGATTCATAGAGATCATGATTCTTGAGAGTCAGCTGGACGAAGCAGATGAAGACAAGATCCACAAACTGGCAAAACAGTTCCTGTACGGCATCTTTTCATTGTAGTCAACACAAGGAAGGCAGCACTGGCTGCCTTAAAAAATAACTGCACTATACCGATTGGTATACAAGGAGGAAGATTATGAAGAATTACCAGTTTTACCATATTTATCCATTGGGAATGCTTAACAAACTGAGCGCCAACTGGAAGACGTATGACCGGACGATACATTCACTGCATCCTGGAGAGAATATCAGGTATATGAACAGGTTCATCGACCATTTGAAGAAGCTTCATATCAATGGTGTCTATGTAGGACCGGTTTTTGAGAGTGTCTATCACGGTTATGATACCGTCGATTACACCCGTTTGATCCGAGACTTGGATCCAATGAAGATTTCAGAGCTGTCGTCGGGAGATATCATGCTGCCGGGATGGACATCATCCTGGATTGCGTTTTCAACCATGTGAGCCGACGATTCTTTGCCTTTCAGGATGTTCTGGCAAATAGAGAGCAGTCAAAATATAGAGACTGGTTCCATGTGGATTTCAGCCTCGACAACCATCATCAAGACGGTTTTTGTTATGAGACATGGGATGGTCATGATGAACTGGTGAAACTCAATCTGACGAATAAGGAAGTCAGAGATTACCTGATCGACATTGCCAGAGGTTGGGTCAACGAGTTTGATATCGACGGATTACGCCTTGATGCAGCTGATGTCATGGATAGGGATTTCATCCGTGCGCTGACCGAGTCCTTAAGAGACATCAAGCCGGAATTCTACATGGTCGGAGAGATGGTCCACGGAGACTATGCAGGTTTAATCCGTGAGACCGGCATCGATTCAGTCACCAACTACGAAAGCTACAAGGGGCTATACTCCAGTCTTAATGACAGCAACTACTTTGAAATCGCGTACAGCCTGAATAGGCTATTCGGGGAAGGTGGCCTCATTCACGATGGATATCTCTACAATTTCGCAGACAATCATGATGTCAACAGGGTTGCAAGTGACCTCGGCGATGAGGGACATCTGCATCCGCTGTACATCATGCTCTATACGATTAAAGGGTTTCCTTCGTTGTATTACAAGAGTGAAATGGGAGCAAAAGGGAAGAGGGATTCGAATACGGATGTCTGGCTGCGAGAACCTTTCGCCGTTGAGGAAATCGATGAAGAGAATCCGCTGCTGCATACGATAAGGAAGCTATCCGAAATCAGAACATCTCATGATGTCCTCTGTTATGGAGATTATGAGGAGCTCATTGTAGAGTCCAAAACCATTGGATACCGGAGATACGATGGTGATAAGTCCTGTATCGTCCTGTTGAATTCAGATGATGAGGCGAGGGAGATTGACGGTCATTTGTTATCATACTGGAAAGCACGCTACAATGTAATGGGGTATGATGTGCTCAATGAAGAAGGCATCAGCATGAGTCGTTGAAAATCGATTCCAAATGGGGGAGAATCATCATTTGATGTGCGGTTCTTACGAATTGCTTAAACTTTGAGGATGCTGTTGATTTGCCATCGGTCATAGGCTATAATGTATGGGCGAGGTATGGATAATGAGGATTGATAATGATTTAAGCAGTTACAGCGTTATCTCCGTAATGGTCGGTACGGTCAGTCTATTTCTGTGGCTGATACCGATAATCTCCATTTTTACGGCGATGTTTACAATATATACGGGTATGCGAGGATACGATTCGGAACATGGAGGACTGGCCAAAGCAGGCATTTTCTTCGGTGTCATCAGTCTCGTTCTCACTATTCTCAGAAGCGGTTTGGTCAATGGCGGCATATAGAAAGAAGCACTGGATACGTCTATCCTTCTTCCTGTATCTGGTCCTGTTGATCTACCTTGTGCTGTTTTCCCATGAATTCGGGAGGGTGGCGCTGCCCCGCGGATACAACCTCAAACCCTTTGATACGATAATGAGATATGTCAACTACCGTGAATATTTCGGAGAGATCAATTATTTGGCGAATATATATGGGAACATAGTGGCCTTCATGCCCTTCGGTTTGTTTAGCTTCATCTACTCGTTGAAGCCCACATGGTCAAAAGGGATCCTATATCCCATGCTGTTGAGTCTTGCCATAGAACTGTGCCAGTATAAACTGAGCGTAGGCAGCTTTGATGTCGATGACATCATATTGAATACTTTCGGTGCGGCAATCGTATATATGACAATGATGATATTCATGAAGATGGGAGTAATCAGAAGATGAGACAGGATCCGGTACTGAAACTGAACCAGAAGCCGCATTCGGCTTTCGGCATCGTGGCCTTTATACTGGCACTCGTTGCTTTTGTTCTGGCGCTTGTGGCGGTGGTCATGTCTGCTGGACTGGAAGATAATATGTACAACCGGAGACTGGCAATCGGGATTCTTGAATGGATCAGCGCCATGCTGACGCTTGCGGGACTGAGTGTTGCGATAATAGGAGAAGGAGCAAAAGACAGGGAAAAGCTCTTTGCCCATATCAGTTTGCTCCTTCATTTTTTCGGTTTGTTATATCACGCGATGGTCGTCTGGCACGGTTTCATCATCTGAGTGATGATGTCAATCCGCGGGACCACGTCAATCGGCAAGACCACGACGTATTTTCAACATCACTGGTGTCAGGAACGATGCTATGATGAAACCGCCGATGAATTGCAGCATGTTGCTTGGAATGCTGAAAACCGGTACAAGATAGTTACCCACAAGCAATCCATATGTCAGATAATAACCGAAGACCATGATGATGCCTGCCAGTACGTATGCTATAGCTATACGTGCCGGTAAGGCATTTTTGTTTAGGAATCTGGTTGACAAAAGCAGTGCGGCCAGGACAATAGGCAAAGCGATCAAGACAATCAGCATATAGGTTCCAGTTCTACCGATCAACGCAGCGAATTCGGCATTGGTCATGACCGTATCGCTTTCCTGAATGAACATCTTGAGTGTACTCTCGAACAGAAGAGAACCTTCCTCGGCTCGGCTGAGAAGATTGATGGTGAACAGTGTGAACAGCGCCCAAATTGCTGCCAGCGATCCCGTCAGCAGATGATAAACGCGGGACTTGATCTTAGTGGCGATCAGCCCAACCACAAATCCCATGAGGCCTTTGATGAGCAGTGTCGGTATCATCCAGAATGTGTATCCTGCGATCAGGTCAGCCAAGGCAGACCCGATTCCGGCTGCAAATGCACCGTAGAAAGGACCGAGCAACAGTCCGGCCAAAAAGACCATGGAATCACCAGGATGAATGTATCCGTTCGTAAACGGCACCGGCACCTTGATGGTAAAAGTCGCAACAAACACGAGAGCGGTCATCAGTGCCGTATAGACCATTACCAGTGTCCTTGATTTTGAATATGTCATATCAGTCATATATATTCCTCCTAAAACATTTTTCTGTGTTATACTATACTCGTATAGTGTCTTTTTTAAAAGGCTCAGTTTTCGTCGAAATTAAAGGGGACAGTTATGGATAAGTTATTTTTTCTGCAGAATACCGATGAACCGCTCTATGTCCAGCTTTATCAAGCGATAACGGCTGACATACAATCCGGAGATCTGAAACCCGATGAGAGGATGCCCTCCATACGGCAGCTGTCAAAAGCCATGAACCTATCAAGAACTACAGTTGAAACAACCTACAGTCAGCTTGTTGCGGAAGGATACCTCTATTCCAAACCGCAACGGGGTTATTTTGTCATGCCTTTGGAAGTGCTGAAAATCAAAGATGAAGAAGGAGACAATCTAGAAGGTAAGGTTCAGGGAGCAAGAAGCACACGCATTTTTATGATTTTGTCAGTGAGTATGTCGAACCTGAGAATTTCGATATGCATATGTGGAGAAGAAATCTCAGTCACGTCATGTTGAACCAGGAGCAGGAGCTGTTCTCCTTTTCCAATCCCTTTGGCGAAGAGTCCCTGAAAGAGGAAATCGCTTCCTATTTCACCCGGGTCAGGAATATCCGGGCTGAAAAGGAGCAGATCATCATCGGAGCCGGCACACAGAACTTGCTGCGGTTTTTATCAACCCTATTAGGGGACAAGGGCTACCGAAGGCTGAATCTGGAAGATCCGGGATTCCAACTGGCAAAAGACGCATTCGAACAGAACGGTTTCAAGATCAAAGGCATCCGCCTGAAGGAAAAGGTATTGGATGTAGACAAGCTGGATGACAGTCCTCGCCAAGTGGTGTTCACTTCACCCAGTTACCAGTTTCCTTACGGAGAAATCATGCCGATCAGCACGAGGTACAGCCTTCTGAACTGGGCGGATCAGTCTGAAAGTTACATCATTGAGGATGACTACAACAATGAGCTGAGGTATATCGGTAAGCCTATTCCATCCCTCCAGGGAATGGATCCCCATGATAGGGTGATCTACCTCGGATCTTTTTCAACGCTTCTCATTCCGTCGATTCGAATCAGTTTCCTCGTGCTGCCGAAGACTTTGGTCAATGACTATTACAGCAGGTTTGCCGGAAGGGTGCAAAGTGCATCAAAGCTGGAGCAGCTCGCACTTGCCCAGATGATACGGTGCGGGGACTTTGGCAAACATATAAGGAAGCTGAGAAAAGCTTATCGAGTGAAACAACAGATGCTTGAGAGCCTTTGCAGCAGTTACCTCGACGGAGTAGCCGGTTTCGAGGTACCGACTGCGGGGACATCAGCGATCATTTCCCTGAAACACACGATTCTGAGGTCAAGGTTGGAAGATGAAAGCAGGAATCTCGGAGTGCTGCTGGGCACGTTGTCTGATCTTGAGATGGGAAAAAAATTAAAAAAACTTGAAAAAACTCTGGTTTTGAATTATCGTGGTATTAGAACGAATGACCTGGAAGAGGGGATAAAAAAAGTGAGGGAATTGATATGCCGGTTATATTAGATGTTTTTCTTTCGGAATACGTTTTTCTTATTCTGCTGTGGATTTATTTTGCCGCTGCCGTTGCCATCAATGTAGGATTCCGTTTGCTCGGGATCAAACGACGAAGGGATGTCATCATTCGGGGCACCGTTATGTTTGGAACATTCATCTTCTTAAGCCACAGCATCGGGGTTATGGTGATCAGCATCGTCTATATCTTCTTGAGGATCAACAGTATCGTGCAAAGCAGATTCATAGGACTGCTCATGGTCATATGCGCTGCAGCGGTCTCAGATACCATCTGTTTTTTCAGCAGCGGTTACCTATGGGATAGACTGGCTATAGACAGTGACAGTAGTCTGAAACTATCCCTTTATGGTCTGGTGATCGTCACTCCCTGGTATTTCATCATAAATATTATATAATCAAATAACATAGGAGGACTACAATGAAACATGAATTTGGAAACTATGGCGGACAATATGTTCCGGAACCGGTGGTGAAAGCACTGAATGAAGTGGAAACCGCTTTCGATGAAGCGATGAAAGACCCGACCTTCAAAGAGGAATACCTGTATTATCTTAGGGAATACGTAGGAAGACCAAGTCCGCTGTATTATGCCAAGAATCTGACGAAGCGCTTGGGCGGTGCCAAGATTTACCTGAAGCGTGAGGATTTGAACCATACAGGAGCCCACAAGATCAACAACACCATCGGCCAGATACTGTTGGCAAAGAGGATGGGCAAGAAGAAGATCATCGCTGAGACCGGTGCAGGTCAGCATGGCGTGGCAACGGCAACTGCAGCAGCCATGTTCGATATGGAATGTGAGATCTTCATGGGTGAAGAGGATACGATACGACAAAGACTGAACGTGTTCAGAATGGAACTGCTTGGGGCGAAAGTGACATCTGTCACAAGAGGGACGAGAACATTGAGCGATGCCGTTGACGAGGCCATCGAGCAGTGGGTGAACCGAATTGAGGATACCTTTTACCTTTTGGGATCGGTCGTAGGACCCCACCCATATCCCACCATGGTGCGTGACTTCCAGAAAATCATCGGCGAAGAGGCCGTTAAACAAATCAAGGAGAAGGAAGGAAGGCTTCCGGATTACTGTATCGCATGTGTCGGAGGCGGCAGCAATGCTATCGGACTGTTCCATGAATTCGTACCCTATGAGGAAGTGAAGCTGATTGGTGTGGAGGCTGCAGGTAAGGGAATCGATACACCGGACCATGCTGCGACCATGACACTTGGGAAGGAAGGTGTGATTCATGGTATGAACACCATCTTCATCCAGGATGATGAAGGACAGGTTCAGCCGGTGTATTCGATCTCGGCAGGTTTGGATTATCCAGGGTCGGTCCTGAGCATGCCTATTACAAGGAAAGCGGTCGGGTGAGATACGAATCCATCACCGACGATGAAGCCATTAAGGCCTTTTTGTTCCTGTCTCAGACAGAAGGCATCATTCCGGCTATTGAAAGTTCACATGCGATTGCCTATAGCATGAAATTCATACCGGAACTGGATAAGGATGAAGTGGTCATCATCAATGTTTCCGGCCGCGGAGACAAGGATGTGGAGGCGATTGAGAAATATCTCAAGGGCTCTGATATAAATCTAATGCAAAAAGACTGATAATGATGTATAATGAAGGGGCTGAGATGTCAGCTCCTTTTTTTGATGCCTTTACATGGGCGTCGAAATATTAATATGGATTTTATTGTTTGAAATCTAATCATATGGTATATTAACTGAGTCAGATAAATGTATGATTTCACCAAAGCATTCGTATAAATGAGCAATAACTATGAAAACATATATAGAAATAGTGTGTAAGCACTGGAGGCGAGAATATGAGTAACATCCATATAGGTCTCGATGTGGGTTCGACAACTGTGAAGGTTACAGTCATCAATGAATCCAGAGATCTGGTCTATAGCAAGTACAGAAGGCATTATTCTGATATCAGGGCAACGGTATCATCGTTGCTGAAACATATCGAGAAGCATTTTTCAACCTGTAGTTGTACCATCAAAGTAACCGGGTCCGGGGGACTCGGTATTTCGTCGTGGCTGGATATTCCTTTTATCCAAGAGGTTGTCGCCTGTTCGAAGACGGTTGAGCGTTTGATTCCAAGAACCGATGTGGCCATCGAGCTTGGTGGGGAAGATGCCAAGATCACTTATTTTGAAGAATCATCCATCGATCAGAGAATGAACGGCACTTGTGCCGGCGGCACCGGAGCTTTTATCGACCAGATGTCTTCCCTGCTGCAAACCGATGCGGAAGGGTTGAATAATCTTGCGAAGGAGCACAAGGTGATCCACCCGATAGCTGCAAGATGTGGAGTGTTCGCTAAGACTGATGTACAGCCTCTGCTGAATGAAGGTGCGGCTAAAGAGGATATCGCTGCATCCATCTTTCAGGCTGTTGTGAACCAGACCATCAGCGGTTTGGCATGCGGTAAGCCGATTCGAGGCAACGTGGCCTTTTTGGGAGGTCCCTTATACTTCCTTTCAGAACTCAGACAACGGTTCATTGAAACGCTGAAGCTGAGAAAGGACCAGGTGTTCTTTCCGGATCACTCCCAGCTGTTTGTCGCCATGGGAGCAGCCTACGAATCCATCGGTTCAGAGATGATCACTGTCAGTGAACTGGTGAAGCGAAGTGAGCGGCTGAATGTGTCATCAACCAATGAGGTGCCAAGGCTTCAACCCCTTTTCGAGGACAAGCAGGAGCTTGATGCATTCATTCACAGACATGAGAATGCAACGGTGGAAAGAGGCAGTCTAAAAGGTTATGAAGGGCCCTGCTATCTGGGTATCGATGCCGGTTCCACAACGACCAAGGTGGCAGTGACAGGAGAGGATGATGAACTCCTCTATTCCTATTACGGCAGCAACGAAGGCAAGCCGCTCAATCTGATCGTCGATATCATGAAGGATGTTTTCGAAATGATGGAAGCCGGCGCCTATATCGCCAACAGTACGGTGACAGGCTATGGTGAATCGCTGATCAAGCGGCGCTGAAGATAGATATCGGAGAGATTGAGACTATCGCACATTACAAGGCCGCCAATCATTTCCTTCCGGGGTCGAGTTCATTCTCGACATAGGCGGACAGGATATGAAATGCCTCAGGGTCAAAGATGGCGTCATCGACGATATTTTGCTGAACGAAGCCTGTTCATCGGGTTGCGGATCATTTCTTGAAACCTTCGCAAAATCGCTGAACATGGGCATCAAGGATTTTGCCAATGAGGCACTGACCAGCATGCAACCCGTAGATTTGGGTTCAAGATGTACCGTTTTTATGAACTCCAGAGTGAAACAGGCGCAAAAGGAAGGCGCTGTCATCGGAGATATCTCTGCAGGGCTTTCCTATTCCGTCATCAGGAACGCACTGCAAAAAGTCATCAAGATCAGGGATCCAAAGGCGATGGGCGAGAAGATTATCGTTCAGGGTGGAACCTTCTATAATAATGCAGTTCTCAGGGCTTTTGAACTCATATCTGAAAGGGAAGTCGTGCGTCCGGAGATTTCAGGGATCATGGGTGCTTATGGTGCTGCCTGATCAGCCGTGAGCGGGCTGTCGAAGGACAGGTGTCTACGCTCCTAGGCAGCGATGAAATGGATGCATTCACTTTTACGACTTCCATGGATAGATGCAGCCTTTGTTCCAACAACTGCCTTCTGACTATCAGTTCCTTCAATGACGGACGAAGATTCGTTTCAGGAACCGCTGTGAAAGAGGTGCTGGTGGAATTGTCGAGAAAAAACAAAAAGTAGAGAATCTTTATGATTATAAATACAAGCGGGTGTTCGCTTACAGATCCTTGAAGGATAGTGAAGCATCCCGAGGCGTCATCGGAGTGCCCAGGGTACTGAACATGTATGAGAATTACCCCTTCTGGCATACGTTTTTGACAGAACTGGGATATAAGGTTGTACTGTCACCAAAGTCCAGCAAGAAGCTGTATGAAGAAGGGATTGAAACCATCCCTTCAGAATCGGCATGCTATCCGGCAAAAATCGTCCATGGGCATGTCATGAACCTGATCAATAGGGGCATCACCACGATTTTCTATCCATCGGTCGCCTATGAGGTCAAGGAATACGACAAGGCAGACAACCACTACAACTGTCCGATTGTCACTTCCTATCCTGAAACAATCAAACACAATACCGATGAGATCGTTGGCGGCAATGTGGAACTGATACAGCCGTTCCTGGCTATGGACACAAAGAAGAATATCGTCAAGGGACTCATAGGGACCTTCGCAGATAAGGGCATCGACAGGATTGATATCGTCAAGGCCGTGGATAAGGCCTGGGAGGAAAAGGAGAACTTCAAGGCGGATATGCGCCAAAAGGAGAAGAACTCGTAGGAATCCTTGAGCGTGAAGGCCGGAAAGGCATCGTCCTTGCGGGACGTCCTTACCATGTGGATCCGGAAATCAACCATGGATTGACCAACATCATCAACGACCTGGGCATGGCAGTACTGACTGAGGACAGCATAGCGCATCTAGGAAGACCGAAACGTCCTTTTAGGGTGCTTGACCAGTGGACCTACCATACAAGGCTTTATCACGCTGCGGATTATGTCGGCAGGAGCAAAGCGCTGGAATTGGTCCAGCTGACATCCTTCGGGTGCGGCGTGGACGCCGTCACTGCAGATCAGGTGCATGAGCTGATGGAAGAGCATGGCAAGCTCTATACGCTGATCAAAATCGATGAAGGCAACAATCTCGGTGCCATCCGCATTAGGATGCGCTCCTTGAAGGCCGCCCTTGATGAACAGGAAAAATCAGGGAAGACCATCAGGAAGAAACCTAGGGTTCTGAATAAACTGAAGTTTACAAAAGAGCACAGGAAGACCCATACGATACTGGCACCTCAGATGTCTCCGCTCCATTTCGAGTATTATCAGAAAGGCTTTGAGACGATGGGATACAATGTTGTCATACTGCCTGACGTGGACCATAAGGCCATCGATACAGGGCTTAAATATGTGAACAACGATGCGTGCTATCCCTCGATCCTTGTAACCGGTCAGATAGTGGAAGCATTGAAATCCGGGGAGTATGACCTGAACAACACATCTGTATTCATCTCCCAGACCGGTGGTGGGTGCAGGGCGTCCAACTATATCGGATTCATACGAAAGGCGTTGACAGATGCCGGAATCAACACGGTACCTGTCGTTTCCCTCAATGCTGTTGGGCTCGAAGATAACCCAGGGCTTGAGATCAACTTGAAGTTCATCAAGAAAGGGCTTATGGCCACGCTCTTCGGCGATCTTTTTATGCGTGTCACGCAAAAAACCAGACCTTATGAGGTCAATGAAGGCCAAACGATGGAGACGTACGATAGGTATAAGGACAAGGCGTTTAAAGTCCTTGAAAGCGGCAAGTGGAGAAGCTTTGTCAAGCTGGTCGGCGAGATAGTCGACGCTTTTGACAGCATTCCCGTCAATGAGTTGACGAAGCCGAAAGTGGGCATCGTCGGAGAAATCCTTGTCAAATACCATCCGACCGGAAACAACCAATTGGCTAGAGTGCTTGAACAGGAAGGTGCGGAAGTGAGCGTACCGGATCTGCTGGATTTTTCCTGTATACCTGTTATAACAGCAAGTTCAAACATGAACACTTGAATGCTACAAGGAAGCAATGGATATACAGTAAGATAGCGATTGAAGTGATGGAATGGGCAAGAGGACCGGTACGCCGTGCGCTTGAAAAAAGCACCCACTTCAGCGCGCCGACGAGAATCGAAGAAAAGGCAAGACTGGCAGGGAAACTGATTTCACTTGGGAACCAGACCGGTGAAGGGTGGTTCCTGACCGGTGAGATGGTCGAACTCGTCGAACATGGCGTCGACAATATCGTCTGCGTTCAGCCGTTTGCCTGTCTGCCGAACCATGTGGTCGGCAAATCCATGATCAAACCGATCAAGGCTGAGTATCCATATGCGAATATCGCAGCCATCGATTATGATCCTGGAGCCAGCGAAGTGAATCAGCTGAACCGCGTCAAGCTTATGCTGAGCGTTGCATTCAGCAACCTTGAGAAGAAACTTGCAGATGTTGCATATTATCCTCAGCCGATTAACCTTGATGAAGAGGAGAATCTGGCGTAAGCTTACAAACAGCTGAAAACATAAGTGAAACACATCGAGATATATGGAGGAACAATGTTTAAATCGATTATAC